>Ga0315906_10001523_pt1 | contig 34213 bp, 43 predicted proteins | sample LakEriMetagenome_4_FD_203526 | JGI IMG/M metagenome (GOLD analysis project Ga0315906, IMG submission 203526) | Freshwater fungal communities from buoy surface, Lake Erie, Ohio, United States - Buoy 2 MA122 | ecosystem: Environmental > Aquatic > Freshwater > Lake > Lake biofilm | place: USA... | reverse complement strand
AAATTAATAAAAAAACAATGAATTTAGATGAATTAAAAGCAGCACTTGCAAGAGAGGAAAAAGCATTAGCCAATCCAAAACTTGCAGCACTTATGGGTGATAAAATCCAAAGTAAAATTGACAATTTAAAAAAACAAATTGAAGATTTACAAAATACAACTGAAAAAAAAGTTGAAGAAGCCGAAAAAAAAGTTGAAGAAGCAAAGCAAGAAGTAAAAGCAGCAGAAACACCTGCTGAAAAAAAAACTGCTGAAACAGATTTAAAAGAGGCAAAGAAAGATGTAACAGAAGCAAAGAAAGAAGAAAAACAAGTGGAGCAAGTTGCTAAAAAAGTTGAAGAAGCCGAAAAAAAAGTTGAAAAGGTTATTCAAAGAGGTGGAACAAGAGAAGGTGCAGGTCGTCCAAAAATTGAAAGAATGGAAAGACCAAAAGGAACTTGGGGAGGAACAAGAGGTGGTGCAGGTAGAAAAAGAGAAGAACCAAAAGTAGAAGCACCAAAAAGAAAGAAAACAAAAATGACAAAACCGAAAGGTCTTGATGTTAAACCTATTGAACGTAAAAAAGTTGATAGAGATGTGAGAATGGTTAGAGATGCAAATAAAACTGCGAGAATTAAAAGAGATATTGCAAAAGCAGAAAAGGTAAAAACAGTAAGAGCATTTGGTCAGACAGTAAAATATAAAAATGATGCTGAATTTTGTAAGCAATTAATTAATGCTTTCAAGAAACGTAGAAAGGCATCTAAAAAAGAAGGAAAGAGAAGAAAGACAAGACCTGTTTTCGGGGTTATCGTTGATGGAACTAAAAATGTTGTAAGCAAAGCATTACATAGCGTTTCTGAAAAAGAAATCCAAAAGAATCCAAAATTATTCCTTGCAAAAGCACAACGTCTTGAAAAATCTGCAATCAGATTCCTTGAAGATTTCAAAGCAATTCTTGGTAGTGATTTTAAAAAGTCAGAAATCACTTCTGAATTTGGAGAATTAGAAAAACAAATCAAGTCATTTGTTAGTAGGATAGCAAAGAAAGCGAAATAAAAATAACAATAAACTAAAACCAAAAACCAAAAACTAAACACTATGAAAAAAGAAGAAAACGAAGATTTTGACATCCAACACAGATTGTTGATTGAAGAAGAAGAAATTGATGAGGATGAACTTCCATTAGAAATTCAAAAAGCAATTCGTGCATTTGATATTAAACTTGATAGGTTTGAAGAAACAAATGATGCCCGATTATTTTTAGAACTTCAGCAAGATGATGTAGCAATAGCTGATGATATACAAACTTTCATTGAAGATGGCGAATCAGATGAAGATGATGAAGATGATTCTTATGCTGACGATGCTGACGATGATGACGATGATGAGGATGATGAGGATGATAATTCTAAAGCCACACAACAATCACAAGTAACTCAAACAGCAACATTAACTGATATAGAAAAATTAGTTCTTGAAAATATTAAAGAGAATAAAATTTCTGTTGAAAAGTTACAGCAAATCCTGAAAAGAGAACCTGATTATCCAAATCAAATAATTGGAAAAATCCGATTAAGGAAGTTGTATCTCAAACCTTTTTATGAGGCATTTTAGTCCAATATCTATGAGTTTTACAAGAATATATGGATACATTGTTTTCACGTTTATAATAATACTTGTTATTGTAGTAAAGTGTAGCGACCCCGAAATCAAAGAAGTTAAAAAAGAAAAATCAACCGAACTATTAGTTGTTAATGAAACAACTGATAGTGTCGTTGTATATCTAACTCTCGGTGCAGACACTAACTATGTAACGAATGTAAATGGAATATATGGGATTACAACAACAGGTTTGCAAGGATTCTTTATACTTGCGCCACACGATACAGTTTCTTACACAAGCCAACCAAAAGGTTTTTCAGGAAACTTATCATTCAATACTCCACCATTAAACTGTCCTACAAAACAATTTCCTACGGGTATTAATATATTTGAATTTGCATTAAATAATAATTTCAAATCAATTAAGTATGCACAGGAAACTATTGATATTAGTTGTGTAGCAGGAGTTAATAGCAGGATTGGATGTCAAATTGATTCTCTTGGTGGTTGGAACGCAGGAAATGGAATTGATAAATTTACAATGTTTGAAAATTCTTTCATTTACGATAACGTAGGCAGAATAGGAGTTTATCCTTACGGATGCGACAGTTGTAGTAAAATTTATCAGCCACCAATCTGTTCTAATCTATTAAAGCCATCTGAACCACAAAAACAAAACACTTGTAACATACAACGTGATGCTAATAAAAAAGGAGGCAAAGTTTATGTTATCTATAAAGGTGCTTTGAATGGCGAAATCAATTAATAAAAACACTAATTAACAGAAAAGGGCTTTATGCCCTTTTTTTGTTAATAAAAAGTTTCAAAAAGTATTGTGTAGAAAAATAATATTTACAATTTTTGTGTAAAACAAACCAAAGACACTATTTCAATGAACCCACAAGACGAAAGGGAACTTTATGAACTGATACAAAACTTGAGCAAAGGCATTAAAAAGCACGGAATCAGGAAAGTAATAAAGTCCCTCAAACAAATCAATCTAATGGACGAAACTGATGTCAATTATGTTTTAATTGACCATATAGAACAATCAGTTTGCACTAAAATTGGTGTTCCAAGAGATGAACTTTACGGTTTTGCTTCAAGAGGAGAAATAACCATAGCAAGAAAGTTTTGCATCCTCCTAATTAGAAAATTCTCTCCATACATAAGCGATGAAATTTTGGCTAATCATTACAACAGAAGTCGTCAGGTTGTTCACAATACAGAAAAAGAGTTTAGATTATTGAGAAGTGGTAAGCAGAATAAATTTCAAATTGATTTCTTACAAATCTTTAAAGATTTAGAAGTTGAAATTGAAAAGTTTGTAAATCAGTCCAAAAAAAATAATAAAAAATTAAGTAATGGAAGATAAAAGAGGCAGAGGTCGTCCAAAAAAAAGTATGATTGATTCATCAAAGATTTTTGATGATGATGATGATGATTTAAGAAATATACTTAAAAATAAAAATAAAGAATCAAAAAGCCCTATTGACGAAGATTATGATATTGATAATGATGCTTTAAACGATATTGAAGAATTTGAAAGTCAAGACGGGGTAAATGATATTCCAAAAGAAGATTTTAACCCTTTGAATGAACCTGTTATGCAAAGGTCTTACACAGGTGGAATGACAGGCACAGGAATAAATCCTTATACACTTCAAGAAAAAATAATTGAAGAACCTAAATATAATCCGAATCGTTCTGCAAAGATTGAAGTAGATAATGACTTAATTAATCCAACTTCTAACGGCAGCAATGGGGGTAATGGAGGTAATGGAGGTAATGGAGGTAATGGTAAAAAATCAAATGATATACCTAATGATATTCCTAATGATATACCACCTAATAACGATACATCAAGTAATAATGCTTCATCCGAAGCATCAAAAGTTGAAAATGACAATCTAAAAGAATTATCTGCCAAAGAAAAAAGAGAGGCGATAGAAAAAACAGCAGATGCTATTCTACTTGCATATCGTAATTATATCCCTTTACCTTTTGTATATTTTTCTAAATACGATGATAAGAAGTTAAGAAAGTTACATAACTCTGATGAAATTGATTTAGATGCTCCAATAAAAAATGACGGAACAACCTTTAAAGAATATACAAAAGAGTTTAACTCAACAGTAGAGCAAACATTTCAAGTATCAGACGAAGAAGTTGCAGCAATAAAAGACCCATTAGTAGATGTATTAATGGAAAAAGACGTTGCTCTTACTCCGACACAGAGATTAGGTTTAACATTAGGTCAGTTATTAGTTTCTAAAGTTATGGTTGCTGTCAAGTTTTTATCTGATAAAAAAAGTGATATTGATGATATGAAGCAGATGCACAAAAAAAATGTAGAGTTGAGAGAAAAAGAGATAGAATTAGAGCAGGAAAGAATTGATTTAGACAGGCAAAAGCAAAGAGATAAACAAAGAGAAATTGAATTAGAAGTAAAAAGAAGGAAACAAGAACAAGAAAAACAAAAACAGTATCAAGAAGTAGAAGTTGAAGAAGAAGAAGAAGAAGAAGAAGATGATGACATTGAAATTGAAGATGACGATGATGTAATTGAATTTGAAGATGATTCAACAAATCAAGATGATGATGATGATGATAATCAACCTACCCTTGATGACGCAATAAATGATATTCCTTAAATATGAGAGAGCCACAGTTAATCATAGCAACAGGAACTAAAGGTGTTGGTAAAACATTTAAAACTTGTCAGTTAATACAGGACTATTTAACTCCTGATATTAAAATTGGTAAAAAGCCAAGAAAGGTTTTGATATTTGATGCTAATGGTGAGTATTCTAATGAAGAACTTGTTAAAAACAATTTCAGATTTAGAACTAAAGTTCTTGCTCTTAAAGATTTAGAGGAGTGGACAAAACAATCACGAGTTGAGGTTAGAAGGATTTTACCTGTTGATGCAAACGGAAATGAAGTAGGAACTGAAAAGTATCCCGAAATACTTGGAGTTATTCTTCATTATTTTAGAGGAGGTATGCTGATTCTTGAAGATATTAACAAATATCTTGTTGAAACGAGAGATGCAAAAGTTATTGGTGCATTGACAACGAATAGACATAGGGATTTAGATATTTATATTCATCTTCAATCACTTGCTCCACTTACAACAAGAATGTGGCAAAATGCTAATGTGATTAGATTTCACTATCAAATGGACGACATTGATAGATACAAAGGCAGGATACCTAACTATGAGTTATTTAAAATAGCACAAATGATGGTTAATGAAAAATATTACAAAGGAGAGGAAAGATTCTTTTGTTATGTAATGAATCAACTTAATAAAATCAAAGGTGCTTTTTCAAAAAAAGATTTTATAGTTGCTTGTAGGCAGTATCTTGAACTTCATCCGTCAAAAGTAAAATCTGTTATGCAGAAATACGGAAAAGGTTATGAAGCAAAAGTAAAAGCAATGAAAGAATGTATTTTTGATTTATATAAAAAGTATTACGGAAACCCAAAAGTTGAAAAAAAGAAAATAGTAAAACAGTAAAGTATGATGATGTTATCAATTTATGTAGCGAAGTATTTTGTAATAGGTCTTATTGTGATAGGAATTATTATGTATTTGTATCCAATAATTAGGTCAAAGATTATTCATTTGTTTGAAGATATAGAAACGGAAGAAACATATTATAGCCATTTTAAAGAAGAATATGGTAGATTATTAAGATTTACAATTACAAATTCATCCAATAGTATAATTGAGTGTGATTTGTGCGATTTAAAACAAGGTAATGGATACACTTTTTTTACTTCAGATGGCGACTATGAAAAACTTAAAGAATACCTAAAATCTTATACTTTAAATGTTTCATCAACATCAGTAAGATATAACCATAAGAATTGGCAAAAAGACGTTATTAAAAACAAAGTGTATAATCCGTTTCAGCAGTTATCAACTCCTATCTTAATTGCTATGGATGATTTTGATACTGTTCACTCTATCAACGATAATATAGTTATATCAAAAAAACCTTATGAATTTAACTTTTTCAGCACAGTTTTAGTTAAGTTGAATCCCTATGAAACTAAAGATATTACTCTTTTAGTTACTGATGAACAAAATGCGAAACATACTGATAATAAGGATAAAGTAAAAACTGCTATTACAATCAAAAATAATTCAAGTATAAAGCAAAGAGTTAATTTGTTTGATGATAAATATTCAAACCCTGAAATAGAGTTTAATTCAATATTTGATATTAACTCTTATGACGACATTGTTTTGTTTTTCAATCAAAATCCACTTGTAGCAAAATACATAAATATTTATGCTCCTAATACAGAATCAGTAGTGTATCAACTAAATTTTGAAGAACATAGATTAGTTCCTCCTGATTACTTACAGCATAAAGATTTTTATAAAATAAACCTTAAAGACGAAACTTTTATTGCATACTTTTGCATAGAAGTAGAACCAAATCAAGAAATAATAGTATCCTTTAAATAATGACAGCAAAAATACTTTTCAAATTCGCAACTCGTTCAAGACCTGTTAAGTGTCTTGAAGGATTAAGAAACATCACAAGTAGAGTAGCAGACAAAGAGAATTATAAAATTCTAATTTCTGCTGACGAAGATGATTTATCAATGAATAATGATTTAATAAAACAATCAATTCAGCCATACATAGATTCAGGGAAAGTATCTTTGGTATATGGTAGAAGCACATCTAAAATTGATGCTATAAATAGGGATTTAGAAACTGAAAATGATTGGCATATTTTAGTAAATTTCTCTGATGATATGGAATTTGTAGTTGATGGATTTGATAATACTATAAGATTACATTTCGGAATACATTTTCCTGATTTCAATGGTAATATGCACTATAACGATGGTTTTACTGCAAACAAACTATGCACTTTATCAATCATAGGAAAAACTTACTTTGACACTATACTTAAAAAGAAAATTTATCATCCTGATTACAAATCATTATTTTGCGATAATGAATACACAGAGGTTGCAAGAAAATTAAATAAAATTCAGTATTATGATATGATTTTATTCAGGCATAATCATCCTGCTAATATTGGAACTCCTATGGACGAACAGTATAAGCATACTGAAGGATTTTGGCATATAGATAGCCAAACATACGAAAGAAGAAGAAGTATAAATTTTGAATTATAATTGATTATGTATTACACGCAAAACAACGAAGAACAAATATTTATTGATTATTTTAAAAATCAAAACCCAAGTGAATTATGTGTTCTTGATATAGGTGCTAATGATGGAAAAACATTTAGTAACTCTTTAAGATTAATTGAATTAGGTTGGTCAGCAATTTTAATAGAACCAAGCCCAAGAGCATTTGAAAGATTATCAGCATTACACTCAAATAACACAAAAGTAACTTGCTTTCCTTTGGCTATTTCAAATAGTAATGGTGTGGTAACTTTAAGAGAGAGTTCTTCATTGATAACCCAAAACGATGTCGCATTAGTATCATCTCTTAAACAGGAAGAAACTGTTAAGTGGATGCAATCTAATGTTAGATTTCAAAATGTTGAGGTAAACTCAAAGGATTTTAAAACATTCTATGAAACTTGCCCTATAAAAAAGTTTGATTTAATATCTATTGATGTAGAAGGTTTTGATTATGACGTTTTATCCCAAATAAATTTGGAATCAGTAGGTTGTAAATGCCTTTGTGTTGAGTTCAATGGTAAAAACAAAGATGGGTTTGTTAATTATGTTAATCAGTTCGGTTTGAGATTAATTAGTGAAAATCCTGAAAATTTAATCTTCATAAAATAAAAAATATGCAAAATAAAAATTATAGTAAAACAGATTTCCTAAAATTTTGGGGTGAAAATGGATACGTTGAAACTTGGGATGGTCATAAGCATAATTGGTCTGATGAAATAAAATTATTGGTAAAAAATCAATTAGGTGCAAATAAAGACAAGCAGGTTTTAGAAATTGGATGTGGCGGAGGTTATTGGACTAAATTTCTTTGCGAAAATTCAAAAAATGTTATAGGAATAGATTTAATACCTAAATCACCTTTAAATTTAGAAAATTTTAGATATATTGAAAATGATAATTTACAATTTAATTGTAACAAAATAGAAGATGAAAGTATAGATTTTGCTTTTTCTTTTGGTGTATTTTGTCATTTATCATCAAGTGCTTGTGAATCATATTTAAAGGACACATTAAGAGTATTAAAAAAAGGAGCAACTGCAATATTTATGTATTCAGATGATGAAGGGTTAAAAAAGTTTTATAATGATGATAAATTTTTTGCATCTATGATTTATGGTGAGTGTAATGATTATTCGGATTTTATGCCAATAATAAAAAAATATGATTCAGGTTGTAAAAAAATATTAGATTTCAGAGATTTATTAGTATTAATTACAAAAAGATGAAGCATTGTATTGTTAATTTTTCTGATAATCGCTTTATAAAAGGTCAAGACCGACTTCGTGAATCATTAATTTCAAATTATCAAGGTGATTTTATAAGTTTTAATGATTTTAGTCAAGTAGGTTCAAAAACACATTTAGAAGTGCCATATCAATTTAAAGTTTTTGCTATTAATAAAGTAAGAGAAATGGGATATGATATTGTTCTTTACTGTGATGCAAGTATGTATGCTATTAAAAATATAAATCCAATTATAGATTACATAAATGAAAATGGTTATCTGTTAGAATATTGTAGAAATTTTCAAACAGGTAATATATGGACTTCTGCTCAATTTTCAACTGATTTGTGCTTGAGTGAATTTAATATAACAAGAGATGAAGCAGATAAGATTCCATTACATTCAGCAGGTTTTACGGGATTAAATTTTAAAAATGAAATTGCTAATAAATTTTTTGAAGAATGGCTTATTCGTGCAAAAGAAGAAAAGGCATTTATTGGAGATTGGAGTAATGCTAATAAACAATGTTCACAGGATTCAAGATGTTTAGGGCATAGACACGACCAAACTTGTGCGTCTATAATTGCACATAAATTAGATATGAATAGAATAAATCCATATTTCATGCAGTATGATGAGGTTGAAAATAAATGGAATAATGAAGAAACAACAATTTTTAAATGTAGAGGAATATTTTAAAATAAATTATGATTTTAACAGTAACAATAGCAAGTGTAAGCATAAGAAAAAATATGCTTGAAAATCTTTTGTCTGAACTATATAATCAAATTGAAACATATAATCTAAAAGATGAGGTAGAGATATTGGTTGATGATGATGATAAAAGATTTTTAGGAACAAAAAGAAAAATTATGCTATCAAAAGCAAAAGGCATATTTACTTGTGCTATTGATGATGACGATATGGTAAGTAAAGATTATTTAAAAAAAATAACAGATGCTATAAAAAAAGATGAAAGCGTAGATTGTTTAGGAATAAATGGAATAATTACTACTAATGGATTAAATCCAAAAAGATGGGTAATATCTTGTCATTATGAGGATTGGTTTGAGGAAGATGAAACATATTATAGAACTCCTAATCATATTTGTCCTATCAAAACGGAATTAGCAAGGTTGGCAGATTTTGATGATGTGTCTTGGAATGAAGATTATCCTTTTTCTCAAAGAGTTAAAAAATTTTTAAAAAGAGAAACTGTGATTGATGAGCCAATATATCATTATAAATTTAACACGGAATCATCATTAAATAACTATCAAAATGAACAATAATGTAACTTATGTAGGTCTTTCTCGTTCAGGAAGTCATTGGATAAGATTGGTTCTTGAACATTATATGGGTGGAAATAGTCCTTTGTCAAATTTTTTAGGTTCTCCAATAAACACTAATAATTTTATAACAACTCACGATTTACAACTTGATTTTGTAGCAGATTACGTTATTTATCTTTATAGAAATCCAATAGATTGTATTTATTCAAACTTAAAATATGATGGAATAGATACCAATTTAGATTGTATATCAAAAATTGATTACTATTTAGATATTTGGATTAGGCATATCCAAAAGTGGATATATGATGAAAATTTCACAAAAGATAAAGTAATACTTTGTTACGAAAAATTAAAAAATGATTTTAATAATGAATTTTCAAAACTACTTATATTTTTGAATTTGCAAGTAAATACTGAAAAAATTGAAGAAGGGAATAATATTTATACTAAAAGTAAAATTAAAAAAATAGTTCGTGATGATAGAGTAATAAATGACGAATTAAATTATGAAATTTATAGAGAATTATTTACTCAAAAATATAAAAATTATATATATGATAAGTTACCAATTAATCATAGGAAATTATTAAATCAATAAAAAATAAATAAAATGACCGACAAACAAAAATTAGACATTATAGCAGGAGTTCTTTATTCAACAAAAGAAACACAGATGAGTAGTTATAATTTGGGTAAGTATGTAGTAGAAAATAATATTGAGGGAGATATTATTGAGTGTGGTGTCGCTTTGGCAGGAAATTTCGCCTCTATGATTTTAGGCGTAGTATCGCAACCAAGTGGAAAAGATAGAAAGTTTTGGGGATTTGATTCTTTTGTAGGGATACAACTTGCAGGAAAAAAAGATACTGAACAAGCAGGAATAGGAAAAATAACTCATAATACCAATGTCCCTTATGAATCTCTTTTAGTATCAAGTGGAATAACCTCCCACACAAAAGAACAAGTCATAAACAACTTGAATAATTGGGGATTAGGAAATTATAATATAGAACTTGTAGGTGGTTGGGTTCAAAACACTATACCAACAGTAAACGATAGAATAAATAAAATATCTATTTTGAGATTAGATATGGATATTTACCATCCTACTAAATTCACTTTAGATGCTTGGTGGGATAAGATTTCTGATGGAGGAGTTATTATCATTGATGATTGGGCATTAGGCGGTGTTAGAACTGCTTGTGAAGAATTTTTTGAAGAAAAAGGTATAAAGCCCCAAATACACACAGTAGAAAACTCAACCCCAACATATTTTTTCAAATGATACTATCAATTTTAATACCTACTGTTCCTCAAAGAGCAAATTTTTATTTTGAATTATGTAACGAAATAAATAATCAAATTCATAGTTGTAATGCTTATGGAAATGTTGAAATAGTTACTGATTCTGCGCCTATTGGAACAAAAACAACAGGGAAAAAAAGAAACGATTTATTAAATGTTGCACAAGGAAAATATGTTTGGTTTATAGACGATGATGATATGATTTTCCCTAATTCTATTAATTTAATACTTTCTGCTTTAGAAAAAAATCCTGATGCTTTAGCAATAAATGGAATTATAACAACAAATGGAGTAGATAAAAAGCAATGGTTTATTTCAAAAGATTTTGAATATGTTTCTGATACTTCAAGAGGTTATGAGATTTACTTACGACCAACGAATCATATAACACCAATTAGAAAAGAAATAGCAAAATCAGTTACGTTTGAAGATAAAAGTAATTTTGAGGATTATGCTTATTGTATGGAATTAAAAAGATTAAAATTAATAAATACAGAAATAGAAATTAAAGAACCAATATATCATTATAGATACTTGAATTATGCAAAACTATACTAAAACAGCAGTCGTAACATTTGCTAATGGTAATTATTTGAATCTTGTAAAAAGACAAGAAAATGAATTTAAAAAGCATTTAGATTGCGACTATTTTTGCTTTACAGATTTTTCACAAGTAGGAAGTCCAAGTCATATTGAGCATCCATACGCATTTAAGCCATACTCAATTAAAAAAGTTTTAGATTTAGGTTATACAAATATATTGTGGGCAGATTCTCCTGTTTATGCCATATCAAATGTTTCTTATATTTTAGAGCATATAAAAAGAGAAGGAATATTATTAATTGATAATATAGGTTTTTCTGTTGCAAGTCATACAAACGATAACTGTCTAAACTATTATGATATAAATAGAGAACAAGCAAAAAATATTCCTATGGTTATGGCTTGTTTTATGGCTTTTAATTTTACTAATTTTAAATGTATAAATATTTTTAATGAGTATTATCAGGCAGCAACCAATGGAACTTTTGTAGGAAGTTGGGATAATCATAGGCACGACCAATCTGTAATATCAATAATTTCCCATAATCACGAAATAAGTTTGCAAAGTCCTGAAAAAATTATTTATTATCACAATGAGCCAAATCATACTTGGAGAAATACACCACTAATTAGTAAAAGAATTTTATAACAAACAATATGATTAATACAATTTGCATAATGGTTGGCTCTTACAGGAACTTAACCACATTAACATCGGCTACATTGATGTTGCATCCCGAAGTGCAGGTAGTTAATCATAAATATTCATTCAATGAGAATTGCGATACAGATTTTTTAGTTTCATATTCAAAAAATAAAGTAGATAATTTTATTAAAAAGATTATTGAAATAGCAGGTGATGAAGTGTCAGTTTCGGGAGATGGTGGAGTTATTACTAAATCACACGCTTTTTTGGAACATAAAATTATGAGAGATGTTTTTAATAATAGGTATTCAAATACTAACAAAAAAAATATAAAATCTATAATATGGAAAGAATCGCATCGCAATACAAATCTTATTCGTAAAAATGATGTTGATTTATTAATATCAAAAGATATTAGGTTTAGGTTTTTTTTACCAATAAGAAATCCAATGGATTGTGCAATGTCAAATATGAATGGATATAAAAAATATTTTGGTGCTGACACAGAAAGTAAGGAAGATGTATTGTTTGGTCTTTTTGAAATTTACAGTTGGTTTTTTGAACTGCAAAAAAAATATCCTGAACGCTTTATGTATTTGTTTGAAAATGATTTTAAAGAAAATCTATTAAAATTAGAAAATTTTTTAAAAATACAACATAATAAGGATTGGTATAAAGATGTAAATGATGTTTGGGAATTAAAAAACAATTACAAACACGAACAAGATTTTATAAATCTATATAAATCTCTTGTGAGTAAACTAAAAGATGATTATATAAAAGATAAGTTTAATATTTTTTTAAACAGTTAAAACATGAACCTAAAAGAAAAACTAAAAGACACAGAAAAAGTTATCACAATGTTACAAGATAACTATGGCGTTTTACAAAGAGGAGGATTTGATATGATATGTCCTATTGTTCCACCTATTCAAGTAAAACAAAGGACACAAAATCAAATCACGGGTGCTGTTCACGAACAAATAGGATTGCAAAAAAATTCTTGTAACACAAACTGTCCACTAATGGAGATAGGCGATAATCACGTTGTATTACATTGTGGGGGACATCCAATCAAGCACGAAATATCAAAGATTATTGATACAAATGAAGAAAAAGAAAGTAAAATAATCGGTTTAGGGTTAGGAGGTCAGGCGTGAGTTTAATAAAAATAAGATTTAATAACGATTGCAATGATGGAGTTAGTTGGTGGAGAGCAATTATTGATGGAGTTGAACATCATTTATCTGAAATAGTTATTAACACTAATAGTAGGACTACTAAAGATTATTTAGAAAGTAAAAATGAATACAAGTGGCACATTACTGTTGAAAGTTCTAACTATAAAATTCACAATGGCATACTAACTATTAATTAAAATTTTATCTTTGCAAAAACCAAATAAAAACCAAAAAATAAACACTATGACACCACTACAATCAATGAAAAAAAATTCAGAGTATGTAAAAATCTTATTAAAAGATTTACAACGTAAAACTGAAATTGACCAAAAAGTAGATTACTACAAAGCAATTCTAAAAGCATACGATTTAAAATCAGAAACACTTTCCAAAAAGATAGAAGTTCTTGAGATTAAGCATAACAATAGCAAAGAAAACTATGATTATGGTTATGATTTAAGTTGTCTAATTATCATCAAGATAGAGTTAGATGACGCTATATTTGAAAAGAAGAAATTTTTTGAAATGTGGCTATCAAGAGGTAAGGAATACGATGACAAGTTTAATATCTTATCAAAAGATTGCAACGATAACTTTGATGAAGTTCAAAATAAAGCAAAAGAATTAGCAGAGAAAAATGTAAAACTAAAATCTCATATTGAAAAATTTGAGAAAGAAGAAAATCCATCTCAACGTCTTAAAAACGAATATTATCTACTTATTAAATATGAAGTTTACAAGGCAACAGAAAAGATTATAGGTTTAGCATTTGAAGATTATTATAAATAATTAACTTGTTAATAGTCGGGGGTGTTTAACCTAAACTAATGTTAGTCGGTTTTAGCAGAGCATCCGATGGAGTAAGGAAACCATCTATAAAAACCGACTATGAAATTCTAAAATTAAAAGAATGACACTTAAAGAATTTGAAAAAATATTTTCAAACGAAATAGTAAATCACTATTTAGAAAATCAAAAAACATTTGATGCTCACGGGATTCACGGATGTTTGCATATATCAAGGTCGCTTATAATTTGCAGATGGATTTCAAAACAACTCAATGAAAAAGGACTTACTAATGATATTGATAAAGTAAGTTACGCAGTATCATTTCACGATTCGGGTAGAAAAGCCAATGGTATAGATTATTGGGAATGGCAAAGCAAATTAAATTGCCTGAACTATTTAATACAAAAAGGCATACCTGATGCTGATTACATTTCATCTTTGATTGTAAAAAAATCGGATATGAACCACACTACAAACGATTTTCTTTGCCTTCACGATACAGATGTTTTAGAAATAATACGACCATCAACGGGTATAGGTATTCAGGGATTCAATAGAGAATATCTAAAATTAAAACAAACAATAAACTATGATATAATATTCGGAGAGGTTGTTACTTTTATATACGAAACCGAAGGCATAAAGCAACAATTCTTTGATAAAGATTGCTTACTAAATCTAATAAATTACTTGGAAGTTAATAAAAGTAGATTCCCAAATCTTTATGACTGCACCAACTCATAATCAAAATTTTAATGAATGGTTTAAGGGTTCAAAAGCAGTAGATGGTTTTGGAAATCCTACTATATTTTATCATAAAAGTCGTTCAAAAGAGATTTTTAATAGTTTTACTGATAATATTCAATATTTAAAAAATCCTTTTAATGATTGTGGTGGCATTTACTTTGTCGGAAAAGGTAGTGAACCAAATATAGATTATATTGCTGATGGCATAGGATTTTATGTTTATTTGAAGTGCTTGAACCCACTAATAATTTGTGAAAAAATTGTTTTTAATAATCATACACTAAAAACAACTATTGAGATTAATGATATGTTAGGTAGAAAATATCAAATGATAGACATAAGCAAACCTTTCGTAAATAAATGTAAAGAAGAAAATTATGATTCAATTTTTATTTATAGTCATAATTCTTACAATCAATATGTGGTTTTTGAGAATAAACAAATAAAGAGCATAGAAAACAATGGTCTTTACCAAAATGATAATAATATATTTTCCTAATGAAATTATCAGTTTTAATTCCATCTCTACAAAGCAGAAGTCATTTTCTTGAAAGAGTTTTAGATTGCTTAAAAAAGCAAATAGAAAATAACAGTTATCAAGAAGTAGTAGAGATTAAAACACTTGTAGATAATGGAGGGCAAACAATAGGTCAAAAAAGAAACACGCTTAAAGCAAATGCCAATGGCGAGTATATTTGTTTTGTAGATGATGATGACTTACTACCTGACTATTATTTACAAGAAATATTAAGCAGATTAAATAGTGGATACGATATTATAACTTTCTACGTTGAGCATATTGTAGATGGCTCATATAAAAAATTAATTTGCCCTCATTTGCATATAGATAATCAAGAAATTAAAGGTTGTTTATTTTGGACTAATATGCTTCACCTTTGCCCACATAAAAAAAGCATATCTGATTTAGTTCAATTTCCAAATATAAATTTTTGTGAAGATTTAGAATATAGTAAGGCAATCAAAGAATATTGCAAAAACAATTCATTCATAGAAAAAATTATGTATCACTATGAATATAAATCTAATAAGTGATTAGCAATCAACTGAAGAATTAGGAATGTGGCAAACTTTGTATTCGCTATTTTCAATCTTTCTGTGATTTGTATTAGCCATAAGTTTATGTATAAAGTCCCAATCGTGTCCATATCCATTACAACCTGACCAACTTATTTGAGGAATATTTTTATGTGCTATTGCTGAAGTTCCTATACTACCCCTTTCTAATTTAGTTTCCCTAACAACCGAACTTAAAATTCTATTTTCGGTAGGGTGAAATCTATAAATGATTGTGTCATTAAAATAAATCCAATCGTAATTTTGTATTGAACTTGCTATAATTTGAAGATGATTGTTTCCGAAAAAATCATCAGTATCAAGATAGCATATTATATCTCCTGTCGCTTTTTTGCAACCATAATCTCTTACTAACCCTGAAAAATATTCTTGCTTTGTTAAACCGAATAATTTTATTTCATTAGATAAATGTTTTGTTGTTTCTGCAATAGTGATAGGGCATCCATCACTTACAATTATCAATTCTTTGTTTGGATACGTTTGTGATTTGAAAGAATTTACAGCCCTATTGAATTTATCAACTCTATTCTTTGCAGCATACATATAATCACCAAGAAAAGAAGCCATTATTACTGATACTTTAACAGACATACATTTTGTATTTAAAATTAATAAAATCGTCTTTGTATATTTTGTTTACCAAACGGTATGATTTTAAATCATAGTAATCTTGAAAGCATATTTTTCTATTGCTTCTATTTGTGAATGGAATATTTGAAAATTCCAAATTCAAATTCAATAGAATTGTAGATAAACTTGATGTATGATTATCATTTGATAAAGTTTCAAATTTGAATATGTGATTTGTTTTTATAGCGTTATTAACACTTAAAAAATCAGTTTGCGTTCTGTAAAACGTAGAATAATTTGTTTCTTCTTTTTTAAATCCAACGTAATAAAGCCAATTAATAAACTCATAGAAAGATAAATTTTTTATAGCATAATAATCTATAATATTAGGGTCAGACATTATATTCTCATATATAGATACAACTAAATCATAAGGATTTCTTACATAAGAAAAAATGTTGTAATTTTTTATATAAGGATAAAAATTTATAGCAGTATCTAACGTGCAAATGTTTCCATAAATTAATCTTAAATCATCTACTTGTTTACTTATAACTTCTTTTACTGTTGTTCCTCCTGTTCGGTGTATATGTATAAAACAAAAATTTTTACTATCGCTTATTACTGACATTGTTGATTATTATTTACATTATAAATCTTTTTGTTGTTTTGTAACAACAATATTTTTAAAAATTTTATTCTTTATTAATACAGATACTTCATTTGCTATATCTAATGCTTCTCTACCCGTTGTGTCTATTGGTAAGAAATATTTATCAGGTTTTTCATATCCTTCAACAAAATATTTTTCTCTACCTCTTATCTCACTTGTAAAAATATAGCACTCAAAAACTTCTGTCCTTTCTTTGAGTTCCTCTCTCAAATCTTTATATGGAGATATTAAAGATATAATTGGCACAAACTCTTTTTTTTCAAGAAATAATGCAATATTGTAAGCAGTTTTTATATTATTTCTTCTTCCTGTTTCAGAGTAATCTTTGTTATTAAGAATGTCCCTTAATTCATCTCCATCAATGTTAATTGAATTAGGAATTAATTTCAATAATTCTTTGGAAATAGTTGTTTTTCCTGCTCCTGCTTGTCCTGTTAAATTTATAATCATAATTTATTTTTGTTTATTAATTTTTATTTTATCCCAAATGTATTCGTATAAATAGTAAGTGAAAATTTTTATTATAAAGTCAGATATACCTATGAATAAACCTAATGATGCCTGTCCTGTAATAAAAAAAGAAATTAAAAAAGTTATAAAAGAGGAATATATCCTGTATGTAAATGATTTAATAAAGTAAATTATATGTGTTTTCATTAATTAAGCAGATATTCCACCCATATTAATTTCTTTTCTTAATAACAACTGCGTCCAATCAGAGTTATTATGTTCACACAATATACTTGTGTCAATATACTTTTGTATTCCTAACGCATCTGTATCAATAGCAAAGAATCCGTCAGGGTGCATAACTAAACCTTTTTCGTGTCTAAATTCAAATTCATTAAGAATGTTTTTGTGCATTAAAACACATCCTAAACCACAATGAAATACTTTCATTAATTTACCATCAATATTTATTAAATCTGAACCTTCTTTCAAACTAATAGTTTCTCTTAAATCACCGAATGTTTCCATTCTTTGAGCCATCAAATGACTTTCGTATCCGAAATTAATCATATACATACCTGAAACAACTTCTAAATTATGTATCATAAGTCGTTCAATAACATCGGGAGGAGGAACTAAATCGCTTTCAAGATGAAATAAATAATCATAATTGTTAGCAATAGCATACTTTCTAATAGCATCGTGGCTCTCTGCTAATATCTTTTGTATTGAGTGATTTTTTGGCTTGATGTGTATTGCCTTAAATCCTTCTTTAATGAATCGTTTGTAATTCTTTCTTGTTTCACTATTATCAACGATTAATACATCGTAGTAAGGATATGTAAATGTTTTTACTCTCGCTATGTATTCTTCAATACAATAGTTTTTCTTGTCAGAATGAGGAGTTCCTATCAAAACCCTTTTCTTTCTTCTAATAATGGATGGTGTTAGCATACTTATTTATCTTATTTTTGATTTTACTTTTGGTATTTCAACTTTCAATACAACTTTATTGCTTACGAAACTATACCAACTATCTAAAAACCAATCATCAACTAATCGTGAATTTTTTTTATCCAAATAATTCACTAATGATGTTTTAGTCCTAAATACCATTGGTTCTTTTCCCCAATCAATAACTATGTATAAATAACTTTTTTTAAGCACAAACTGTTATTATTTAAACGATTTGTTTCCACAAATTGATTTTGTAAAATTAATATAATTTTTTCATTGATATTAACTATAAAAATTTATTATAATTTTTAAATTATACCTAAAAATGCCTAAAAAAACAATTAAGTTTTACAAAAACGTCATTTTGTGTCAGGATAAAAACTTTTACACCTGATATAGAGTAGATAATTTAGCAATCAGAAACAAAAATTATTGTCAAACCTAAAAATTTAAAAAATGAACAAAGAAGTAATTATCACAGCATTGTTAGCGTCAGTATTAACTGTTGCAATGATTGTAGCGAAAGAAAAATTGATTGACAAAAAGTAATCAAAAAAAAACTAACTGACAGGGTTTAAAATGCTTGTTTACTTGTCGGTTAAAATTAACCAAATAAGCAAAAAAAATAATACTTAAAAATTAAGTAAATGAAAAATGCAATGAACATTGACCGTTATATCGCTATGGCGGAAGAAAATTTTTCGGGGGCTAATGGCTACCAAGACCCGAATTTAGCGAATCTTGACCTTTCTTTTGAAGGTGAATTTGGTGCTGATGGAGATTATTATGATGCTGATGGAGATTATTATGATGCTGATGGCGACTATATGGACGCTGACGGTTATTATGATGCTGCTGATGGAGATTACTCTTATGCTGCTGCTGCTCCTCGTGGCAGACGTATTATGGCTGCTCCTGCTCCTCGTAAAGTTGCTGCAAAACAACCAACTCCTTACCAAGTAAACGTATCAAACACGACAGCAGGTACTTTAACTGTTGTATTGTTTGGTCTTAACACTTATTTGTTAGACCCTAACTTTGGTTCTTCAACAGGTGTTACGGTTACTCCTGCACAGGTGAGTGTAACTTATTTAGAGTTATTAAACCAATCTGCATCTCAACCGTTTGAAACTTCGTTAATTCGTATTCAAACTTCAACTGCTTCTCAATTAACACAAATTTTGACAGTTGTAAGTAAAGATGCTAATGGTCAATTATGTCAAATTCCTGTGATTACGCAGTCATATTTCTCTGCTAATCAATTCCAAAGCACAATTTTGGATGTTCCATATCCTGTAAAAATTGACGGTAACACTTATGTTACTTTCCCAATTTTAGGTAACACTACTGCAACATACACATTCTTCCCTGCGGAGAAAATCAATACTTCTCGTGTATTGGGTGGTGGTTCAGAATTACAACAATATTCTGCACCTGCTGTTCCTGTTGCTGTTCCTATGTTTAGTGCAAGACCTGTTGGAATGAAACCTCGTCCAAAAATGATTCGTGCAGGACGTAGATAATCGTTAAACAATAACGCAAAAGAAAAGGGCAGGTAATTTTATTGCCTTGCCCTTTTTTTTTTAATTAAAATATTTATAACGATTTATCTTAAACGTATGAAAAACAATACTATAAAATATATTTTTGAAAACAGACAACCTGAATTAAGAAGGTTGATTGTAAAATACGGATTGACACCTGCAAGAAGTAAAGCAGATTTGTGGAAAAAGGTTAATTACCTTATTACCAAATTCAAGCAGGAAATGTTGTTTGATATTGCTAAAATGCACCCTGATAGAGATTTGATATTATGGGCAGCGCAACAACAACAAAAACTATCACAACCTCAACCTGTATTGCCTCAAATGCCATCAGTTTCAAGTTTTAATCAAGAAGAAAATTCAAACGCTTGTGGCTGCTCATCTGCTAACGGAGATGACTATTCAAATATGAATTGTGGAATGAGTGCTTTTTCAGGAGATGATTTTTCAAATTGTAGTGGTAATCCTGATTGCACTTGTGATTGTAAAAAATCAAATGCAGAAGGAGAAAACCAAAAAATTGAAGTTAAAGCCACATTGGCTAACAATATGCCATTAATAGTGGTAGGTTCATTGCTTTTAGTCGGTGGACTTATTTTTTTAGGTAGTAAAGCGTAAAGCGAAAATATGATTTGGATTCAGCACGATTTCTATGAAAACTTTGTAAAAAGTATTCAAACAAAAGATATTGATTTATCTCTTGATATTTTTCGTAGTGAATTATCAGATTTATTAACCTATAAAAGTAAAAATGTTTTTGGTTTATTTGATAAATTAAAAATAAGTTATAGCAAGAAGGCATCTTACCAAGAACTTGTTGATATAATTATTAATCAAATTAAAACAAATCAAAAATTTGTCAGGGGATTATCTTTTTTAATTGGTGAATCTAATGAAGTTGCCAAGAAAAACAAAAAAGAAGATTGGCAAAAACTATTGAATAACATAACAAATGGTATTAATATAGTTGCTAAATATTTTATTGATAACCCTAAAAGAGAAAATCTTTTTAAAAGACAAATAAAAGATATGATTGGCTTGAAATCTTCTGTAACGGGAAATGATAGCCGAGAATTAGAAAAGAAAGATAATACAGTTCTTTGGATTATTGGAATCGCTGCTGTATGTGTAGCAGGTTATTTAGTGTATAGATACTTTGATAAAAAAAGGCAAGAAAGAATGAGATTGGAAAGTTTAAATCCAAATTCATTTCCTTCATCATCACCTATGCCTGATACAAAATTAGAAGTTCCTGATTTAACTAATCAAGTAACACAACCTAAACCTATTGACCCGTCATTTTCTGTTCCTGATGACGTATTATTGCCTGAATCACCTATTCCTACGGCTAATACGGGAGGCGTTCAAATTAATGTATCTACGACACCTACACCAACACCTACACTTACACCTACACCAATAGCACAAACACCACAATCAATATGATTGAAGAAGGGAAAATAAAATCTAAATTAAAGATTAAAAAACCTAAAAAAATTGGTGTTAAAAAAAGTATTTTGAAAAAAAGTATCCCTAAAAGAAGAAAAAAAAAGGAATACTCTGATTTTATCGGAGGAAATAGTGAGGTTGGAAAATATACAAAAGGTGCATTTTTAGGAGGATTGGTTGGGGGAGTTGGAGGATTATTAATAGGAAAAAAAATAATATTAGGAATTATAATCGGAGCATTAGCAGGAGGTTATATATCTTACCAAATAAATAAAGAGAGTAACAAAAAATCAAATATCAAAAATTAAAAACCCAATTATTATGGAAAATAAAAATTTAGTATCAAAAGAAGAATACGAAAAAATAAAAAAACAAAAAGCAAAAGAAGATGCTGAAAGAGAGGTAATGTCCGCTAAATTAGGTGCAACTGATAATTTGTGGTCGCCACAAGAGGAGTTGCAAATATATACTTTTGATTCAGGTAAAAAACCAAGAAAAATGGTTTTAAAAAAGAAAGGAACTAAATATAACGATAATTGGGTTTCTAAAATGATGCCAATTCAGGGAAGTATGGTGTTCTATATTAATAGAGATGAAAATGGAAAACCTGTTGGTGAGCCAAAAAAATATCTACAAATAATTACCTCTAAAGGTGTGTGGACTGATGACTATATTGACGGTGATAAACTTGAACCTTACTTCATTGATATTATTAGAAAAAAAGGTAAAGGGTATGGTGCAAGTGAACTTTTAGCAGCAAAAAAGAGATATGGAATTAAAGAAGGTGTTGAAGTTAAAGTAGAGGACTTATTAGTATCTAAATTTACAGGACTTGATGATATTACAAAAGCAATGAATCAATATGGTGCAAATGGATATACTGATGTTAATTTACAAAATCTTGATTTAAGTGCTGATGGAGATTCAGGTATGCTTGATTTATCAAACGCAGATGGTTTAGATGAAAGTATAGCAAACGCATTTGGAGCAGCACCAAAAAGAATAGCAAGAACGACAAGTGTTAGCGCAAAACCTAAAAGATTAGTTAGGGCATTAGCAAATCAACCTGCTATTAAATTAATTAAGTCAGGTCAATCTTGGAAAAAAGGAAATAATTTCCAAAAAGGTGCTTTACTTACGGTAATAGGAACTACAACAATCTATAACAAAAATAATCAACCTCAAAAAGCAATTTTGTTTTCAAACAATCAAGCGTCCTTACTTGATAACAAATGGAACAAATTATTAACTTGGAATAAGGTGGCTAAACAAACAGGTAATGCTGTTTCTATGTATGGTAAAGGTCAAGTTCCAAGATTCATAAAAGATTCAGGAACAAATAAATGGGTTAGAAGTGGTTTTTATAATATTGACACATTTCAACCTAAAAGAGTTGTTGATACTCAAGTAAAAAGAACAAAAGATAGTAAGTTGATTATGTTTTTAGTTTTTGCAGATGGAACTGCATCTACTTCAAACTATTGGACAAAATCAAATGATTTTTTATCAAGTTTTGATGGCGATTATTCAAATATGACTAATCAAAGTTTACTTGATGGTCTTACTGAAAACACAAGTTTATTAAACGCTGATGGAGATGAATATTCAAACTTAACAAATCAAAGTTTACTTGATGGTCTTACTGAAAACACAAGTTTTTTAGAATTTGAGGCAGGAGATTCTGATTTTGATGGAGATTCTGATTTTGATGGCGACTTTATGTTTGAAGGAGATGATTCAAATGCAGAGGGAGATGAACCTAAAAAGAAAAAAGGTGGATTTGGTGCTTGGTTGAAAAAAACTTTTTCAAGAAAAAAGAAGAAGAAATCTGCTTTAGCAACCATTGCTGACCCTGAAACTGATGTTGTTAGTGCAAAAACTATGGTTGAGGCACACAAAGAAAGTGGAAGTAGTAAGCCATTAGGTCAATGGATTAAGTCAGATGGTGGTAAAAACTTTTTGAGTGCTTTAGCAGCAGTTGCGACAGCAGTTGTGTTAGGCAAAACTGAAAAAGGTGAAGTATCTAAAGATAGTGGAAGTGCTGATAGTAGAAGTGAGAGTGGAAGTGGAAGTGGAAGTGGAAGTGGAAGCGACACAAAAGGAAAAGATGAAGGTGAAAAAGAATTTAAAATTTTAGGTATGTCGCCTGTTACTTTTGGTATCGTTGCAGGAGCAGTTGTTATTACTTCAATTTTTGTAGTTCCTAAATTAATTAAGAAAAAATAATATGAAAATAGAGCAAGAACAAAGCATAAGACCAATGGTTAAAACTGCACCTACCACTTTGAAATTTCAAAGACCTGTAATTGCTACGTCTGATGCTGTAAGACCTATTGCACCATCTGCTACACCTGTTGCAAAAGCACCTGTTGCACCTGCACCTGTTGCTCCTGCACCCGTTGCACCTGCGAAATCTGCACCTGCACCTGCGAAATCTGCACCTGCACCTGCTGCGAAATCTACACCTGCTGACACAACAGCAACAACAGGCACTAAATATAAAATTTTAAAAACAAATAAATTTAGTGAGCCACCTTTTAAAGTTGGTGATATTGTAGAGGGAACATTAGATAGCAATGGATTTCTGATTGTAAAGAGAGATTTTGAAGGAAAAAATGTTCAGTTCCAATTTGGTAAAGATGAATTTGAACAAGTTGGTTCAACAACAACAACAACAAGTGGTTCTGCATCAGGAGAAAAAGAAGTTACTAAATCAGATTTTTGGTCGCTTAAAAATCCTTTTCACTATACTGTTATTGCAGGTGCTATAATAGGTTTTTTCTATGCTAAAAACAAAGCAAAAAACATTTTAGCATCTACTTTAATTGGAGCAGGTATTGGTGGTGGATTAGGTATTGTTGCCAATAAGTTTATGGGTAAAAATACGACATCAACAAAAAGTAGTGGAGATAAAGCAGGTTCGGGTTCGTCAGATAAAGTAACTGATGATAAACTAATTGATGCAATGATTAATAGTATGAGGCAAATGGTTGTTTCATTAGCAGTTACATTTGGTCAAGATAAAGCAAAAGCAGAGGCAGATTTTAATACAGATTTTGAAAAACAAAAGCCACAAGTAATTGCGAAAGGAAAAGAAGTTTTAGCGACTATGAAGGACAATGAAAAACAAGCAGTTTATGAAATGATTTTGTTTGAAACTGATTTGTATTCAAAAGCAAAAACTCAAGAAGATGCTGAAAAAATTGAATCTCAACTTAATTCTAAAATTCAAGAATTAAGCACAAAATATTCAGTTGATTTGAAAGCAGCGATTGATAAATTAAAAGGTCAAAAATTCTAATATGAATAAAAATCTTTTTCCAATTTACGGGATAATAGCAGGTGTAGGTTTGTCTTATCTATATATAAAAACATTAGGTAAAGATAAAAACTTAAATCTTACTAATAACTTGCTTATTGGAGCAGGTATTGGAGCAGGTATTGGCTCTTTAATTACTTTAATGTCTAATAATTCCTCTACCGAAGAAAAAAAAGAACCTAAAATAATAACCGAACAGTCATTGAAAGATTTAGCGAATGAAACTAATTCTGCTTTGGAACTTCAGAACTATTTAGATATTATTGAAAGAGCAAAAGTAGGAGATAAAGATAAGCAAAGAATATTCAATGTTATCAACGGGGTTTTGTTAGCAAAAAAAGATAAAAAATGGGATGAGTTTGCTAATATGAAAACGAAAAAAAATATACTTTTAGGTTATAATGTTTCAGAGTATGATTTTAATGTTTTTCAAGACGTTATGGTTAATAAATTAGCAGACATTATTAGTGATGTTATAAATAAATAAATGGCTACAAAAGAAAAAATAGTTCAAGTAACTCAAGGTTTACCAAGTTGGGCTAAAGGAGTTATTGCAGTTGTCGCTGTTGGTGGCGTTGTTTTTATTGGATATAAGGTTTATAAATTGTTACAAGACATAACGCAAGGTAAAGACCAACGTGATGTTATCAAAAGCGTAAAGCAAGAAATAAAACAAGAATTGGATGCAGGAAAAAATCCAAGCCATCCAATGTCCGTGTATCGTTCTGCTGTTAATCAAATTAAATCAAATTTGGATGACTGCGAAGCAAACATTAATGATGAAACTAATGTAATCAAGTTATTAACAAAGGTTGTTAAAAACAATCTTGATTGGAAGATACTTCAGCAAGAATGGGACGTTAAAGAGGTAGAGGATTGTGCGAGTTGGACATCAACAAAGTATGAATTAGCAGAGTTGTTGCAAGACCAATTAGACCAAAAATATGTTTTCACATTGGGTAAACTCGTAGGGGAAAATTTTATTTATGACCCAATAAGAAGTGGTGAAAAATCAACATTTGATATTTTAAAAACTTACTTTAATAAAATAGGAGTTAAATTCTAAATATAATGAAAGATAAATTAGCAGGAATACCTGATTGGGCAAAAATAGTAGGAGGTATAGCAATTATTGGTGGTGCTATTTGGGGTGCTGTCGCTATTTCAAAATTGCTTAAAGCAAGAAGAATACAAAAAGCATACGAAGAATCTCAAAAAGATGAAGAAACAAAAGACCCAAATGTTGTTAATCCTCAAGATATAGTAACTTCAAAAGGAAAAATTGTATATGCTAAACCTAAATCAGCAGGTGCAGCAGGATATGTAAATGTTAGGTCAAGTGCAGCAGTAGATAACACAAACTCTTGGTATAATCCAAGTAATTTTATAGGAATGGTTGTAGAAGGAAAACCTGTCGGAAAAGTTCTTGAGGGAAATATATCGGGAGAAGGTTATGTGTGGTATAAAATTACCGTAAATCCGCAACACTTACAAGAAAATAAAGAATTAGGATTAAAAGTTAATAAATCAAATACAACAGGTTACGTTAGAGAAGATAACGTAATTTTAAAAAGTGTTTAACAAATCCAAATAAAACCAAAACAAAACCAAAACCAAAAGACCAAAATATAAACTAAAACAAAAAAAATGGCACAATTAGCAAATGCAAATCTACTTGACGACAGCGTAGCAAACAGTAGTTCATTGAAAACTGAAAGATTAAACAAAACTGCTCAAAAAGCAATCAATCCTAAACCGAGAGATTACAATGAAGAAAGAGTAGTAGAAAAAAGGAAAGAAGAATATAATAATAAGAAAGTAGTAGAACAAGAGGTTGAAATAGATGATGATTTTGAAGATGATTACGAGCAACAATCACCATCATTAATTAATTCTAATTCAAAAATTTATTCAAATACAGATAAAGAAAGTGAAGAAAAAGATAATAAAATATTAGGTATGAAACCTGTTTTATTTTATGGTCTTTTAGCATTAGGAGTAGCAGTAGGAGGATATTTTATATATAAAAAATTTATTAAAAATAAAAAAACAATAGATGTAGCACCAAATCCAACACCAAGCGTAGATGTTCCGACACCTACAACAAATATTGGTAATGGATAGTGTCTGCAAAATAACAACAACAAAAACAACAACAAAATGGAACACAATTTAGATTTATTAAATGCAGACGGTCTTGACGAAAGCATTTCAAACACCAATGGAGGATTTAGATTTGGAAATTTAAGAGCAAGATTAAATCGTATGAACAGACCTGTAAGGGTAATAGCAAGACGAGGTGATGGCGATTTTTCAGATGCAAATGGATATGAAGATGTAAACTTAAAAAATCTTGATTTGTCTGCAAACGGAATGAATTTACAAGACCTTGATTTAGGTGCTAATGGTGATTATTCATATTGCTGTGGTGTTGATGGAGATGATTCAAATGCTAATGGTTTTAGATTTGGAAATTTAAGAGCAAGATTAAATCGCAGAAAAAGACCTATCATAGTAAGGAGAGGAGATGGTGAAATTAATTCAGATGCCGATGGAGAAGGTTATTCTTACATTACAGTAACACCTGAACAAGCGAAGATGGCAGCAGATGTTGGTGGTAAATTATTGGCTAATATAAAAAGAAAACCTAAAACAGAACTTGAATCTAATTTAAAAGCTGCTTGTGGTCGTAAACCTTTGTTTGGTAAGTCAAAGAAGAAAAAATATCAAGAATGTGCAACTAAATTTATGGCTAATGCTGAAAAATCAAAATCTGCTGCTGCTGAAGCAATAGCAAGAGGAAAAGAAGCAGAAGCAAGAACAGCAGAAGCAAACGCAGCAGCGAAAGCAGCAGAAGCAAAAACTTCAGAAAATAGTAGATTAGCTGCACCTGCGTCTGATAAATTTCTTGGTATGCCGAAAGCAGTAGGTATTACTGTTGTAGCAGTTGGAGGATTAGCACTACTTGTTGGTGGATACTTCTTAATTAAAAAAATGAGAAAATAAAATAAAACCCAAACCCAAAAAAAAATGGAAGAATTAGATTTAACAAATTCAAACCTATTAGGTGATGAATTTTCAAACGCAAGAGGTGGCTTCTTTAAAAGATTAGGAGCAGGAATAAAAAAAGCAGGTTCAGACATCAGAAAAGGTGTAAAGAAAGCAGGTTCAGACATCAAGAAAGGTGTTAAAAAAGCAGGAGAAGGAATTAAAAAAGTTACAAAAAAATTAGGAGATAAAATCGGTAAAATTGGTAAAGATTTTAGAAATAATTTCCGTAAAATTTTAAGAAAAGGTGTTCTTCGTAAATTGAAAGGAAATGCTCACGGTTACTCCACAAAATTATATCCTGCTATCGCAACTGAACAAGAACTAAAGAGTGGAAAAAAATACAAAGCATCTGCAATAGCAAAAGCAAAATCAAACTACTCTAAATTAGTTTCTAAATGGAAAGATTTGGGTGGAGATGAGGCGGAATTAAGAAGTGCTATTAAAGAAGGTGGTAATAAAAGATTTTTAAAACTTCCTTTCAAATCAGCAAGTGGTAACAATGCTTATGAATTTTATTCATACTTTGCACCTGATGTAAATATTTATTATAATTCTGATGGCGAAAGTTTTACATACTTTGAAGGAACTTATAGCAATTCAGATGGCGAAACTACGCAAGAAATGCCTGAACAAAAAGAACAAACTAAAGGTATTATGGCAGTTTTTGCTTGGATTAAAGGTTTATTTTCAAAAGATAAAGGTGGAGATGAAAACCCATACGAAGCAGGAACTCCTGAATCAAAAGAGTTTGACCAAGACAAAAAAGAAGATGCAGGTAATGAGCCTAAAGAAAGTGAAGCAGATAATGAAGTTATCAAAGAATTAGAAAAGAATAAAGATTCTGATGACACAGGTGGGGCAACTGATAAATCAGCAGGTCAAGACACAAAAGAAGAAGAAGGCGAAAAAACTGATACAGATAAAACAGGAGATAAATTTCTTGGTATGCCAAAAGCAGTAGGAATTACTGTTGTTGCAGTAGGAGGTTTAGCACTTCTTATAGGAGGATACTTCCTAATCAAAAAAATGAGAAAATAAATTAATTATAAATTAAGGTCGTTAATTTATAGCGACCTTTTTTTTTAAATATGATAAACTTGTTTTATAATTTTTGTGAAAGATTTATAGCAGGAATTTATAGCATCAAACTTGAAAGTGGACTTTATTTTAATTTACCTAAAATAGCACCAATTTTCTTGTTTGCTTTAATATTTTATGCTATTGGTAATACCTTAAATATTAAAACATTAAATGAGATTTCGGTATTTTTGATGGTTGTGGTTTTTTTCGGTTTTTTTTATTATAAAATTTTCCCAAATAGATTAAATAAATGAAAGATTGGACAGTAGAATTGGCTGATGAAAATACAGGCGATTTAGTTAAAGTATATGTAACTGCTGATAGCAAAGAAGATGCTATTGATGGTGCTTGGTTTGAATTGTCAGAAGAAGGTGAAGATGTAAATAACTATACTTTGATTGACGCTTATAGTAATTTACATTTATACGCTATCTCAAAAGATGGGAAAATTTATAGTGGTAATAATTACGAAGATATAATTTTAAACAAGCCAATTAATTTTTTCAGCAAAGACGACAGCATAAAAGGTTACATAGATAAAAAAGGTAAATTTTATGATGAAGATGGGAACTCTTTTGAAAGTGGTGGTTCAGTACATGAATACACAGATGATATTTGGTCTTTTGAAGCAAAAGTTTCTGATGTAAATTTTTATTACGAAGAATCTTGGGTAAAAAATATGTTACCTGAAAATTCTCAAATTGAATTTGTAAAAGGAGAAAATTTTAAAGTTAAGTATCGTAATGTAATAGACATTAATCCTGAAGGTATAGATGGAGGAACACCTTATATTGAGGAAGTATCGGGAACTGTTGTAGTAGAATATTCTTTACGAGAAGATGAAGATTTAGAGATAATTGAATTAGATTTCAAAACTGATGCTGATTGGAATTTAAAAGTTTTGAGAAACAAAGGTTGTATTGCAACAACAATAGATTCATTAGAAATAAATTTCAAAAATAAAGAAGTTGAAGTTGATTTCGCAGGTGATTCAAAAGGCGAATGGGATAGTTATGAAGAAGGTGGAGAGTTGTTTAATTACTTATCAACACCTATAACATATCAAGTTTTTAATGAAAACGAAATTGTTTTAAGAACACAAAGTTTCAATAAAGCCGTTGATTACAGAACTTTAAATGGGAAGCATTTAAAGATTGTTGCCATTGATAAAAATGGAAATTCAAAAGTTATTGCATCAAAGGAATACGCAGATGGTGGGATTACAGGACTTGCAAGTAAAGGTTATTATGTAAAGTATGATAAGTTTCAAAAAATGTGGGTAGTATTTAAGTCAAACGGAACTCCTGTTAATGAATATATAAATAAGCACAATGCTATTGATGTTGCTGATAACTTAAATGAAAAAAACAAAATGGTTGGAAGTAATTATGTAAATAAATACGCCAAAGGTGGTGGAGTTGAAATTCAATCTGAAATTACAAAAGAAGAACTTGAATCAAAACTTGGAAGAAAACTGAATGGTTGGAATGACGATAGAGTTGAATATAATGGAGTTACATACGTTAAGTGTTTTCTAAAACCACATTATAAAATAGCGTAATGAGAGTATTAACAAAAAAATATTTAGATAATCTTCCTCAATCTTTGGTTGGGACTATTTTTGTTAATGGCAATAGAACTTGGCAAATAATTTCTTATGGAAATAATTTTAGAAGCAGTAGCGAGTATAAAGTTTTCCACATAAAAGAAGTAGGTGGTCAAGATGAAGAATTATTTATGACACCTAACAACTTCGCTTATTCATTTTCTAATTCTTCAATAGCAGATAAAATTTCTAAATTCAAGTTTTACAAAAGTGAATACGCAGAGGGAGGATTAGTATTATCAAAGTTTTTTTCAAATACTTCAAGATTTGTAGATTATTCAGGTAAGTTTTTATATCCACCAAGAATTAAAAATAAAGTTCATCCTGATTCAATAGAAATGTTTGATGACGGGGAATATGTAGCACAGCCAAAACTAAACGGAAGTAATACATCTGTTTTTATATCAAAAAAAGAATTTGTCGCTAAAGAACGACATAATAAGTTTTTTGCAAACCCACCTAAATTTGATTTTCAATCTCTTTATCGTGGAAACGGAAATATGTGTATTACAGGAGAATTTATGAACAAGAGTAAGAAAGACCATAACAACAAATCATTAGTTGGTTTTTGTATATGGGACATACTTGCTTATGACGGAAAATTACTGATAGGAAGCAACATAGAGGAGAGAATTGCTCTTTTAGAAAAACTCTATCCTGCTCAAGAAGAAATCAAATTTCAAGGATTAACATATATGTTGAAAACTGATGTTGAAAACATATACCGAGTTAATAATTTTTATGGTAAATTTGATAAGTTATATAAGACGTTATCAAAGATAGATATGGTTGAAGGTTTAGTATTAAAACAAAAAAACGCTAAACTTCAAATGATGATAGGAGAAGAAAATAACAGTAGTTGGTCAGTAAAAGTTAGAAAACCAACTCTAAATTATAGTTTTTAAAAAAATAAAAAGCAATGGCAATGGCAAAAAAAGAAACACCAAAGAAAGTTGATATTTTCGGTGCAGCGAAAAGAGTAGAAAAACCAACATCTAAAGCAACTGATAAAACTGTTGTTGAGGTAGATAAGATGGAGAAAAAACTTAATGAGTATAAGTTTTTAAATCAACAAATTAAAGCGTTAGAGGCAAAAGTAGAAGCAGTAAGAAATAATATCATTGAAGTTAGTAAAGAAAAATTTATTGAACTTTATAGGGATAATGGAAGAAATCCAAAAACATTTATCTTGAAAGATGGTGATGGCTGCGTTATGGTAATTCCTTATGATGCCTATGCTAAAATTAAAACACAAGAAAGGGCTGATGAAATTATTGAAAAATATGGAGAGGAAGCCGTAAACATAAATGAAAAATACGTTTTTAATAATGACGTATTGGAGAGAAATATGGATGCTATCAGGAAATTAATTGGTGAAGCAAAAAACATTTCAACAGAAGATAAAGAGAACTTAATTCGTGTTGAAACTTCATACGAAATCAAAAAAGGTTTCATTGATAATCTATATAGAGATTATGAAGATAATATGGAGGAAGTATTAGACGATGTTAAGCCGACTATTGCTTTAAAAGATTGTGGCGACAGATACGAAGAAGGTGGAGTTGCTGAAGATGCTGATTTGATTGGTTATGTTTATGAAGATGCGAGTTACGAATCAGGCGGTGGGGTTGATAGATATGCTCCCGAATACCAAGAAATGTTACGAGGGGATAAAAGAGGAACTTTTGGTAGTTTCAATATTGTCCATTTTGTTGATGGCATAATAAAACAAGATGAAATAGTAAGGGCAGGTTACATTAATAATGTAATTGATATGGCATTGGTTCAATACGAACAAATGGGTAGCCCTTCAAATTCAAAAATTGTTGTTTCATATCTTGATACAGCAGCAATTATTAAAGATGGCAATGTTGAAAGATTAACTAAATATGAATCAGGCGGTGGGGTTGGCTCTAAAAGATATTTTCATATTTTAGAATATGGCGAAAATGGAGAAATTAATCACATATCATATTTCTTAACATTAGAAGAAGCACAAAAAGAAATAGAAAGATTAAATAGCATTTATCCAAATAATAATTATAGTCCATTTGTATCAAGTAGTAAAAATCCTCCTTCAATAGTAAATTCTTACGAATCAGGTGGTGGCATTTTTGGTTATTCAAAAAGACCAAAATCTGCTCTAATGAGAGATAGAGCATACAAGTCAGAAGAAGCACACGAAATTGCTTACAAGAGAAAGAAAAATCCTAAAAACCCACGTTATAAACACGAAGAAGGTGGAAGTATGTATGAATCAGGCGGTGGGGTTGGAGATACTATTGCTGATAGGTACGCAAGATTAACTGAAAAAGAAGCAAAGCGACTTGACGAATTATCAGAGAAAGTGAGAATAAACGAGCAAACCGAATCCGAAGATATTGAATGGGACAAATTAGTTCACAAATATAGAGGTTGGGAAGTTCCAATGAGTAAACGTAAGCACGAAGAAGGTGGAAGTATGTATGAAGCAGGGGGTTCAACTGATACCTTTATTACCCCAAAAGGTAGAAAAGTAGAATATAAAGGCAGAAATAAAAATGGTAAGTATGTTTATAATTGGATTGATATTCCAAGTCATTATTTAGAAGTAATTGGAAACGGAGGTCAATTTATGAATAAAATAACTCCCGAAATGGCAGATAAAATGATTGACGATAAAATAGAAAATTACAATAAATTTAAGGATGAAAAATTTGCCAAAGGTGGTGGAGTTGGTATGAATAGAGAAAAGATATTCAAGTTTTACGAAAAAAGTCCTGTTATTAATAAATCAGGGAAAGGTCGTAGAAGTAGTAATGTAGAGTATGTAGTAAGTTTAGTTCCAACAGGCGATTGGACAGATACATATAATTTATCCATAACAAAAAATTCTGAAGATGAAATAGGTTCTGTAATGAGAGTAGTTCCAAATTCAGATGCTTTGCACATATACGAAAATTTAGAAAAAAGTAATGTTAGATTTTTTTATAGACATTGGAAAGGCGATTCAAATACAAACACCTATGAAGCAGGAGGGGATATTCCATCTGAAATATCAACAGAAGAACTTGAATCAAAAGTTGGAAGAAAATTGAATGGTTGGGGAGATGATACAGTAATCTGTGAAGGAGTTACTTACAAAAAATGTTTCTTAAAACCTTATTATAAAAAAGCGTAATAATTAAAAAAATTAAAAGATATGAGCAGAGATAAAAAGATAGTTAAATATAAAGATGGCAGAAAGCGTAAGTTAAGCACTTGGAACGAAGGAGCAGGTTATACTAAAGATAGAAAATCTTTTAACAAAAGCGAAGATTGGGAAATTCCTTTGAATGAAAGAGCAGGAGCAAAATCAAGTTCTTCTAAATCTAAAACATTTAAACGCAAGTCATCATCAGGTTCAGAGCCACAAGCGACAAAAGGAAAAAATTACAGTTACATTCCAAATGCTATGTTGCGTGAAGCCGAAATTGAAAATAAAGGAAAAACGACATACATAGATGCAAAAGATATTCTTGATGGAATTTATGTAAAAGCAGGAACTAAATACGCATCAGGTGGTGGGGTTGGAAGAAAGAAAAGAGTTTATGAACTATTAGATGAAGTAACTGATTACAGCCAAGTAAATAAAAAAGATATTCCTAAATCATTTGCAGATGAGGCATACGAAAAAGAATTAGATGACGATGAAATTCAAACAAAAATAAATAAGCATCTGATAAGTATAGGATATGAATACGATTCCAATAATTATTTATGGGTAAAAAAATACGCATCAGGTGGTGGGGTTGGGAATAAATATCAAGTAAACGGAACAATCAAAATAGAGAGAGAAGATGGGGGTTACGATACTGAAAGAGTAAACGGAACTGTAATTGCAGAAAACGAAAGTGATGCTGAAGATAAAGTAGTTGCTTACTATGAAAGAATGT
>Ga0315906_10001520_pt1 | contig 34269 bp, 65 predicted proteins | sample LakEriMetagenome_4_FD_203526 | JGI IMG/M metagenome (GOLD analysis project Ga0315906, IMG submission 203526) | Freshwater fungal communities from buoy surface, Lake Erie, Ohio, United States - Buoy 2 MA122 | ecosystem: Environmental > Aquatic > Freshwater > Lake > Lake biofilm | place: USA... | reverse complement strand
GCTCGGCTTTATCTGTATTATAAACCTCCGAAAAGTATCCTAGTGGAGAAACTAATTGCAAGCTATATGTTGATGGATTGTTAATAAGATCTTCAGCAATCTCAGGATTTAATACATCAAGGTCAGGAAAATAAGACCAAAATGCATTTGTTTCTTTTTGAGTATCTGACCCAGCAGTAGCACCAGCAGGAATCAAAGAGTAGAATCCCAATCCTTGAGCAACTACACGTTTAGCAGGTTCTGTTTGTACAACGGAAAAACCATCAGCCCAATCAGGATAAGATTGAATACCCTTAAATGCAAATCCCTGTGCGTAATAATTAGCACCAAATCCTTTAGGAAAATAATCAATCCAAGTATTTCCTGAATCAAGTGCAACTTGTTTATTTACCGCTTTATTTAGTTTGCTTTTAGTGTCAAATTGAGATACAGGATTCATTTGAGCTTTAGTATACTCCCACCAATTAGGAAGCAATGCAGCATCAGAACGATAGTTATACATCAAGCCATCTTCATCTTCTGTATCATCTTGTCCTGTTTTGTTTACTGCATCTACTAAGTCAAATACCTCATGAGTTTCAGATACAACACCATTGGTATCAGCTGCACGAACAGTACCTTTATATGACGTATTTAATGTGTCAGTTGAAACCTCATCCCTTCTATTGGGGAATTCAAAGTTTGATGCTGAAGGAATGGGTAGTGCAAATGTCGGATTGTTGCTCTTATCAAATAAAACAACTCCAAATCCTGTTTTCTCACCACGCATATTACTTTTATGCATAGCCGCATTATACACGTGTTTATGCCCTGCTGTTCCTAAGTTTTCGATAGTAGGAAATACTCCTGTCGCAGTATCGTCAACAAATTCAACTTGATTTTCTATATCTCTTGACTCATAGCCTACATTCATTAAATATAGTCGACTATTGAAGTATCGAATAGCTTTCGCCCTTCTGATGTTGGCACCATTAGATGATTGCTCTTCAGGATCTAATTCAGTTGCGCCATCAAATAAAGCATCAGCCTTATCTAATACATTTATAACGTTCATTCCCGTAGTAACAGGAATACTTGCGATAACCTGAGATACAGGCGGTGTACCAATTGGATCTCCTGCATACCATGAATCTCTACGTAATTCGATATAAGCGAACATATTGTCGTTCTGATATCTAATCCTTAGGTGATTGCCATAAGATGTAGGAGAATTGATGTCAGGTGCACTAGAGAACGTTCTAGAGAATGGATATTGTGGCCCATTTGCAGGACTAGCATTTCTAACTACCGGAATCAACTCGGTAATTGGAGAGAACTCAGTTGTTTCACCTTCTGAATCAACAAATCTATATGCGTAAGAGTAACTGCCAACATTCAACCCTGTTCCACCAACGACATAATCATAACCTGAGGAGCTTGGATCTTGTTTAATGAAGGCAGGTTTGTATAATATAGCTGAGACTTGAATCTCGTATGCTTCTAACTGAAATTCAGAGAAATACTTTTCAGTACAATCTACATCACCCGAATTATCAAGTAGGTCTTTTACATTGAAAACTAACGGAGGTGTATTGTTGTTTGTTACATAAAATTCACCGCCTACACAGCTTTCGTTCTTATCGTACTGTAATGGATGGGCTAAATCAAATGGTAAATTTTGACTATATGCTACAATGACACCATCAACACGAATAATAGGATATTCATCCTCTTTTGTTGATGCCCATATTTCTACAATGTGACCATTTATTTCCTGAGCCATCATGCACTGATAACCAACAAATGTAATTGTACCTACAGGATTACATCTATTATCAATTAAGGGGAACAATATAGATTCACCTTTAATCTTTTTCTTAGCGAAGTTATTCCCGTCCATGGAGATACTACGCATATTAAGCGCATCTACGTGCTCTCCTTGTTCACTAGATCCTAAGAACTCATTATTGGTATCGGAATTAATACCTTTTTGGTAAGTTTTAATATCTTGAGGATGGTGTTGCTGCTTCATATTATTTCTTAAATGGGAAACGCTTATTTAAAGTATCTTTTCTTTGTTGGCAGCTACTACAGCCGCCTGACTTATCACCAGATGCTTTAGCAACAAATTTAGCAACTTTATCCATTTGAGTAATTCTAGCGACCTTTTCTACTACATCGCCAAGACCTTTAACTTCAGCCATATCAAATATGTTTCTCACCATTTTACTTTGTCGGCCCAGTATGCAGCACTCATTTTACCCTTAGCAATATTCTTAGAGTGACGAGCTTTAAATCGTTTTCTACGGTTAGCATAAGCTTCAGACTCACCTGCTTTTTTAGGAGAACCTTTTACGCCTTGCTGTCCAAAGCGAATAATTTTCTCTACACCACCTGAACACGCTTTAACAACGTGAGACTTTTTTGGGTGACTAGGTGTTGACTTAGGCGAATTGCACTTCATCAACTCTTTCTTGAGTGTCTGTGGCATTACTAATTATTTTTTTCTATTTTTAAAATCCTCAGATTGAGTGTATAGGTTTCCAGATCTTTTATCAGCTCTGTAATTTGACATTGCTTCACGTCTATCATCACCTGGTTTCCATGATCCATAGCTAAATTTTTCAGCACGTTTTGCTGATTTAAACCCAAATACCTCTCCTCTTTTTTGAGCTTCTTCATACGCTGCTCTAGGATTATCTCTTAAATCAGTCCATGTTTTCCCTCCATCATTCGGAAATACGGTTGGGTTTACAGTGTATTTATATTTACCACTTCCTCCCTCTCCACTAGACATAACGTGAGTTGAAACGGATCCATCTTCATTTTGCAATGGTGTAACCTCACTTCTGATAGCCTTAGCTATTGCTTTTCTTTTTCTAGTTATTAATTTATCTTCCCCTGGCATAGCTAATTACTTATGGTACATTGATGAGATGTATTCTTCCATAGAGGCTTTCTCTTTGGAATCCATGGCTTTTATACGTTTCTTAGCTTTATTCCAGCTTCCGTTTACAAGGTCATTGAGCTTCTGATATGCATCTGTCCATAATGGGCGATACATTCTAACGTCACGAGCTTTCATTGCATTGTAGAACTTCTCTTCAACGTAGTCAACTACAGCACGCTCAAAGAATCTAGGAATAACAGGCAAATCACCATTCTCTACACCCATTCCGTTATATACAATACGAACAAATGGAAATCCTTTACATTCTTTGCTGAACATAATCAATCCATTAATTACATTATAGTAGTATTTAGGACCATAATAACCCTGCATATTGTGGGTATATACACGTTGGTTAGGCTGATAGATATCAGATCCGTTACTTCCATCATCTTTTACCTGCGCAGTGTATCCATTACCATCAGCAGTATTGTTAAACAAACGCTTCCAATATACCATCTGAGTCTTTTGTGGATTACACAAAGATCCATTGTACATATAGATTTCACGAATGTTAAATACATTTTTTGGCATTTCAATCTGACAATTGTCAGGGAATTCTACATCTTGCTGAACCTTCAACCAAAAAGTATCAAATGATAACTCCTGCATAGCATCCTGAATACGAGATATATACCATCCCTTAGGAAAGCCCTTCTTGTAGTCTGTGTCATTCACTGTAGCAGTAACTTCTGCTAATAAGTGCTCTATGGATACGTAGTCGTTAGAAGTCATTATTGTGCGGTTTGTTGAGGTGTTGTATCAGGAGTTGGAACAGATCTGTTAGCATATAACCTTGGATCAAGGTCTGCATCATCCTCTCCGTCATTAATATTTTCCTTAGGCATTAACATTACAAATCTACCAAGTTGTAGTACTTGCATCATTAATTCCTGAATCATTTCTTCTGGCAATGGAATATCCTCATCTAAATTACATAGTGTTTTTGGGTCAAGAGTTGCTTTTACTGCAATCTCAACATCCTTAACGGGAACACACTCTAATCCAAGTAGATAGATTCTGTTTACTTTAACACCATCAATGTGATCTCCAATACGATAGAAGTAAGGATTTTTAGCGCTAGGCTTAGTATACTCATCTAAGTACAAGTGCTGAACACTACCCAAGTTTACGCCCTGAAACCATACTTGAGCAAAAGAAGGACCCTCGCATTTGCAAGTTTCCTCATTATATGTGATATAGATTACACCGGAGTTATTAGGCAAATCCATAATCTGCACCGGTAAATCAATGTATTTTCTTCCTTTAGAATCGGTCTTAACCTCTACATTGTTAAAAGTAGAAGTAAACAAGTCCGTATTAGTAGCCATAGTTTGCTGTAAACGCATTCTATTAGCCACAACCATAACCCAATATAGGATTTGATTTAATGTAAAATCAGCATCATCAAAAGCAGCATTAAAGCTCTTATCTAGGTCATATATTACATATCTATACGTCATCTTACATTACGCTTAATAGTTGTTGAATATCTTGAGATGTAACACCATAGATGTTAGTCTGATCACCTTGTTTGTAGGCAATATAGTTTAAAGCTTTATCAAATAACAATTGGAATACACTGTTAGGGAATTCTATGTTTTCAGACAAAGAAGTAATTGGTGATGGTTTTTTAGCCCAGAACACAGTAATCTTGCCATTAATGATGGAAGGTCTCACCTCTAATTCAGCAGAATTAACTCCTGAGTTAACTCCTTCATAATTAAAAGGAGACATATAAGCATATAGTTTTAGAGCATCACATATCTGATCTCCGTCATATCCTGCTTCAAATGGGTTGTTTGTGTTGGTTGACCATTCTTCCACATTCAATCTTTTGCAAGAATCAGAAGATGCTAAATGACGAAGATTGCTTAAAAAGTAACTTTTCGTCACATCTGGAGTAGGAACAGGTGGATACCCTGCAATAACAGATGTTGTTGGATTAGCATAGACGCCTAAAATTGTCCATACTTCACTAGGGAATACGTTTAGGGAAACTCTAGAGGTGTTCGTTGTTTGGAACACCCCTGAGTATGCTAAGTCCCTAAAGAACTCTTCCCCTAATTTATCTTCACCATAAGCAGCATTCACTACGTTTGTCAACCATTTGACAGATGCATTAATGGCAGGAATATAATCTAAATCATCAAGATAATGATCAGAGTTCTCCGCATCTAGTGCGAAAGCCATTTGGTTACGTAGATCCTGTGCTAGTATCATGGTTAATTAATAATTGTTTTTTCAGTAATAACTCGGTTTGTACCACGCTCCAAGCTAGATTGCTTCAAGCTACCGTACAATAATTGGTCTTGCTGCTTTTTAGCACGCTCTGCCGTTAATTCAACAAGCTGTCTACGCATAGCCTCAGGGCTTTGAGTAACAGATAAACCTTCTTGTTGGATACGAGCAATAATTTGCATATCAGAAAGACGCGAAATAGACTGTTGAGCCTCCATCATTTTCTGTGCCCAAGTAGAGTCTACCGCCATAGCTGATGTCATATTCTCAAAGAATGCGATACCATATTGACTGTGGTTACGTAGGTATTCAACTTCTGATGCAGAATTCACCTTGATAGATGATACAGAAATAACTTGAACGTCACGGTTACGCTTGCGCTTTGTACGAACCAATGGCTTGAATTTGATTGCACCATGCGGAGGTAAAGTTTCTACACCACGTTTCTTATCACCGTGAATAGAGAAGTTCATAGAGAACGCAAAGAATACAACAGGTTGCTCTAACCAATCCTCTTTAAGTTCCTCAACATATTGTAAGTCAGAGTCAATTGTTTTTTGAGCTTCTGCTGTCTTAAGTTTATTGATTTGACTTGTGAACTTATTGAGTAATTTCTCCTCAAGCTCTTTCATCATTTTTTCAACCAAGGAAACAGGAAGTGCTTCTTCTTTCTTCTCTACAACAACTTGCTCCTCTTTCATCTCTTGTGCGTTAAGCTCCTCAAATACTGTAGTTTCAGTTTCAGGAGTAACGTCTTTTACTTTTTTTACTGGCATAATTAAAAAATTAAAGTTTTAAAAGAGGGGAGACCGAAGCCTCCCCATCTAGTAGTAGTTAACAGATATTACATATTAACGTCAAGGTATGCACAAGCAAGTGGGTTGTGGAATTTCACACCCATGTTGCAGTCTACCCATACGTCACCGTAACGCTTAGGAACACCATCCTCTAATTTGAGGGTGTCACCTGAACGCTCACCCCAAAGTTGAGTACGCTTGATGTTTTTCATATCAAGAAGTACAATACGATTCTCGAAAGAACCTGGGAATGATGCCTTATCTTCGAAACGCTTGAATGGAACGAGAACGATACGTGAAGAACCAAGATTGATTTCTTTCAAGTTCAACAATGCGATCTCATCGTTAGGAGCGTAACGAGTAAGTTCTTCTTTGTAAGCCAAAGAAAGTGCACGGTGCATACGTGGAGTCATAAACGCCATACGAGCTTGACCGTAGTCACCATATTCAGAAGACAATACGATATCTTCGAATGCATCTACCAAAGTTGCAGTAGTTGCAACAGCGTTAGGAGCACCAGCTTCTACCATAGCAGAGAATACACCACCTGTAGTTTTAGCAGGAGTACCGTCAGCAGTGATGATTTCACCTTTTTGACCAGTCCAGAATGCGTTAGAAAGGTCGATACGGTGTTGGTTGAACATTGCGTTACGTTCCATTTCAAGGAAGTTAGAGGTAGTACCCATAGTCTTCAACTTGTGAAGCTCAACTTCAGAGTAACGGATAGCTTTGTTGAACAACTGAACGTAGTTTACACGCTCAATTGTAGAAGCACGGAAGTACTGAGCGAAACCGTCAGAACCATCGTGGTCAACAGAAGATACGTTAGCAAGGATGTCATCCGCTGAAACAGCAGGAAGAGTATCGCCATTGTAAGGAGATACAGTTACAGTCAACAAAGAAGTGTCAACAGAAATCACACTACCTTTTTGTCCGTTAGGATAAGAGATAATTGTGTTGCTTGAAATGTTGTCTGTAGAGGTAACAGAAATTGTTTGAGTTGTAGGCCAAGAAACAGCAGCAGAAGAAGCTGTAGCTACAAGCGGCTCACGCTGGTAACCCATCTCTTGGTAGAAGAATTCGTCAGAGTTTACTTGCTCTGCCGCTACCATGTTCAACAATTTAAGATCCATGAACTGCTGAGGAGCAGCATCAAAGATTGCACGGTTAGTCAACTTTTGTACGAGTAACGAGATATCGTGACCATACAAAGCTGCATACTCAGATCCTACGGAGTTGTAGTTCTGGTTGGTGAACTTAACGTTCGGTTCATTATACAAAGCCATTTTGCTTCAGTTTAAAAATTTACAATTAATTTACTATGCGTATGGATCTCCTTTAAATAAACCACTCAAGTGTTGTGCCGCCTGAGGAACTTGTCCTTGGTTCGGACCTGAAGCTTTCTGCTTACGCAATTGCTTCGGACTTGAATCGACTATCTTTTGGTTAGCCATACTTTCACCTTGACGCTGGGCAATCTTCTTGACGGATTCGAGCATCTTCTTGCCGTACATAGCATAAGCAACTAATTCAGCTGCGTCTTCTTTGTATGTACCATCGGCATTCATGAAAAGATTATCTGCTTTCCCCTCAACCAATATGCTCCGGATCTTAGAGACCTCGGACTTACTGAAGTTAGGGTAAGCCTTACTTAGATTTTCAACGGAAAGGAGTGCCGTCTTCTTCAGATTCTCTTGTTCGTTCCTCTGACGATTTAGGAAGTCCTCACGCTCTTTCTCTAATGCTTTTTTGTCATCGACAAATAACCTTTTTGCTGAATTCGCTAGAAGCTTTATCCTATTTTCATACTCAGACTCAGAAATATCTCCGTTCTCAAGTTCGGAATTTATCTCATCGTACTGCTCATCAAAATAATGCTGGACAAGGCTTTCAGGATCTTGATTTTTAAAATCACCCGAAAAGTCCAGTCTTTGAGTCATAGTCAAAGCTTTCGTGTAGTCCTCACCTGATGCCCACATCTCAATAGATGCACGCAAATCCATTGGCAAAGCCTGCAAGTCAGCAGTTAACGCTTCGTACTCACGCTTTAATTCAGAACCCTCTTGGGCTTGACTTCTCCACGTTTCAACAGATGAAAAGAACTTAGACGCATCATTCACGCCATAACGACTAGAGATAAGGTCAATCATCTCCTTCGGTGGCTCAAAATTAAGTTTAATTTCTTTTGCCTTTTTTGGAGTTGACATAATTCCGAAGATGTCATCGTCAGAACCCTGTGGCTCTTCACTATCATCTTCTTCCTCTTCGTCCTCATCTTCCTCATCGTTTTGAGGTGCTTGACTACTTGCCTGTAAGCTAGACATCAAGTCTTTATACTCCTGAGAGTTTGCGAAGCTAGGGTCCATTCCGGCCAAAGCTTCAATTTGTCGAAGTTGTTCCTGCATCCCTGGATCTAGTTCCGCAACAGCTGGGCTGTCAAAGATATCCTGAGAGACATTCTGAACTTCTTTTTCGAAGTTGGTATCGCTCATACTTTACTTTATTTGTTCAAAAATAATCATTTATTGCAAACCTTGCATTTTAATTATATCTCTTTCTGTTTTAGCTCCTTCTTTTAAAGCTACCTTTTCCATTTCTTGCTGATGAGCTAAGTCTTGCATCTCAAGTTGCTTCTGCTCTTGATCCTGTTCAGCTTGTTGTAACTGACTAATCATATCCGCCTGTGCGGCACGACCTTGAATCATTCCTTCATTCGAAGCCTTATCTGCTTGTTGTTGAGCCATTAATTTATCTCTTTGGAATCTTCTTAATGCATCTGCAACTAATTCAGGTGTAGCACGATTAAACAAATTAGCAAAAGTAATCTGATCAATCATACCTGCTTGAAGCAATGTGAACAATAATTGATTTGCTGCATTGATTCCTTGCTCAGGTGTTTCTGAACGCTTAATAAAGATTCTGTAGTCCTGTAGTAAATGGTCTTTTGTAATTTCAATTCTACCTAGACCATCATCTCCAACCATCATAGCAAGTTTACGTGGATTGTCGTGATAGATAGCCTTACCAACTGTAGCCATATGCTCGTATGCCTGACGCAAGATAGATGTTAATGCCCAATAGAACGGCTCTTGCACTAATGAACCACGTTGAATCTGAGCTTCAACTACACCAACTAATACATCTCCACCACCTTGAGTACCCGTCATAGCCTCATTCACACCTGTAACATCCTGAATAGATTGCTGTACAGCCTGAATAACTTGGAACATCTGTAGCGTTCCAGGACCAATGTTTGTACCATAAGTACCAATAGCATTCTGCACTGATCCAACACGGTCAGTATCTACGAAGATTGGTTTAGATGAATTAATGTTTCTTGTAATATCAGCCTCTCCATCTCTATCGTCAACAGCTGACTTAGAGATAACAGTGCCGCTACCACGCATATTTGCCATCTGAGACTCGATGACTGATATAGTACGGTTAAGGAACCTTTGTGGATCAATAACGTCATCTAATGGCGTTAAAACCTCTCCACGGTCATATACCCAAGTGTAACACTTATAAGGGAAACGAACATTTGCAGGATCATAAAGATTTTTCTCTTGGTAAGGCATAATTCCGTACTCAAGTACAATATCTCCATAGCCAATCTCCTCTTGAGGAATCATAATGCAGTAGCGAAGAATATCTACATAGATAGTTTGTTTCTTCTTGTTACCCATTTCCTCTTTGTGCTTTTCAGTCTGAGGCTCAATTAGGTCTTTATCAGTATACTTAGAAGTTGGATCGTTAACCATGGTGTAGTAAGGATAACCATACTCATCCATAACCCACCCGTATTCTTTCTTCTCTACATCTTTCCAATATACTTCGTAAGTAGGAACCTTTCCGCCTGGGATGGTATAGATTCCGTTTACAATTTTGTGCATATTGTTTTGATTCGTGTGATTTGAGTAGTTCTCAATTGCCTCACGCTCATCATTTGTTAGGTGTGGATACTTCTCAAAGATAGATGGGCTATCCATGTAGTACCATTCACCCATAAACTCAGCATCAGTTAAATCAGGCTTCTTAGCAGACATATCCCACAAAAAGAATAGTGGGTTAATAGCTTCTGCCATATAATTTTCACCTGATTCATAACCCTTGTAGATACCTAATCCACAAAGAGCTAGGTTACGAGTAATTTGTGTTTTTAACTCATCAATGTTAACTTCATTTGCAATGAACTCAATGAGATTATTAATATCCTTTTCGTAATTCTCAACAAAAGTATTGTAGAACAACTCTTCTGTTTCCATTTCAGTATCAAGAACAGGATTATTTTCTTGAATAATTTCTTTTAAGAAAGGCATTGACTCAGCAACCTTTTGTAAGGATTTAAGTCTTTTAAGTTCCTGCTCACGCTTGTTGATTACAAAATCAGATACGCAGTTGGCACGAGCATCGTATGATAAACGAATAGCATTACCAACGTACTGCTGTACCATTGGTTTGATAACGTTCTTTGTCCATTTGAGTCGGTTACGGACATCTCCTGACTCATCCAAAAAGAATGCTTCGATGTCTTCTTCGAAGATCCATTGACCATCCTGACCTTTAAAGAATGACCAGTTGATCAAGCACTTATTGATATATCTGCGATAAATATAGTTGCTCATAATAGCAAGACAATACTTCGCATATTCTTTGTGGTAGTCCTTATCCTTTTTTCCTTGTAGCTTATTAGGTCTAAGTCTACCTGTGCTGAACATATAACTCATATCACTTCAATACATCATTAATTTTAACAAGCACTTGCTTCCTAGTCTTTTTGTCTACAGTCTTGGCTCCATATGCTGACTCTAAGTTTTTAATCATACCCGGTAGCTCATCATTAACCTTGACAACTAAGTCAGTGTACTTTTTCTTTTCATCAATGTCCATGGCCGCAAGTGTTTGAGAGTCAAGGACAATCATTTCGTTCAATATTTCAAACATATACTGCGTCATTAACTTTGCCCTCAACCTGTACTCAGGATTGAATGACTCCATTTTTCTGACGGCATTGACGATATAGTCAGGAAGTTCCCCTCTGATAATCTCGCCAAGGTCTTTTCGGATATGATAATCTCTGCCGTAAGTTAACTCTAGGGCTTTTGACAACCTTTCCTTTTTGCTTAGTCTGTAAATTGGACTTGTTCTATTTCCAAGTAACCAACTAAGTCTTACCTCTTTTGCTTTAAGTCCTTTAAACTCGTCTATCTCAGCTAACTCAGGGTACTCTAACCTCAGATCGTTTTCTGTTTCTAGCCCGAATAGAACTAATTCAACTTCTTTTTCAGCCATAAAAGTAATAAAAAAATAGGGTAGACAATTTAATGCCTACCCTACAAAGATAATTAAAATTTAATTATACAGCTGGACAACCCAAGAAGTCAGCAACAGGTGTATAAGAACCGTTCAAGATTGAAGTCAATTTTGTAACAGTTGCAGCAGTACCAGCGTCAGCAGCATTCAAGTATACCAAAGCAGTAACTGGCTTAGAAACCTCAAGACCATTAACTAGGTTTGTGCGGATTTCTTTGCGGTAAATGATTTGGTAAGTTTGGTAAAGAGCAGCAGTAACCAAAGAAGCATTGTTGATCTGAGCAAGAACTTGTGATGGAGTTCCAGCAGGAGATACCCATGCAGTAGAATCAGTTACAGTAGCACCAACAGGAGCAACTACGTTCAATCCACCAAAACCTGCATTGTCAGCTGTGATACGAACAGTTGTACTACCAGTTACAACAGCAGAAAAATAAGCGTTAACGTCAGCGTTGATTTCAGCAGCAAATAATGTAGCCAATTCAGCAGCAGTTGGAGTAGCATCTACACCAGCAGTGTAAGTACGAGCTTGGAATGTAGCGTTAGTTTCAACACCACCACTGAAGAAAGCTTGAGCGTAAGGAGCAGAAACAGTCAATGAATAAAGACCGTTTGGAACCAAAGCAGCAGCAGACAACTGAACATCAACTACGTTTGCAGTACCAACAGTACCAGCAGTGTAGCGGAAACCAAGAAGGTCAGAAGCTTTAACGATCAAAGCGTTAGCGCCTGATTCGTCTTTAATTGTCAAACGACCAGAAGCCAAAACTACGTCTGTAGCAGCAACTGGAGTGTTTAGTAACAATGCAGAATCAGCATTGATTACCGGAAGTTTAAAAGTAATTGCCATTTTAAATAAAATTATACACCGACCTAAGTCTGTGTGGTTAAAAAATAACCATGCACCGTGCATAGTACTCGGCAAATATATGCAAAAAATTTATAAAAAATTTTGGGTTTGGGTTTCTTTCTTTTTCTTTTTGATTAAGTATATGTGAGTATATACGTAGTATATACGAATATATAGTTAATCTTTTCTTTTCTCTTTTTCTTTTTTTGCTTCTTTTTTTCTTTTTCTCTTTTCTTATTTTTCTTTTTCTTTCTTTAATTTTTTTTCACTTAAAATTTGGTGGATAGAAAAAAGGTTCGTAGGTTTGTACCGAGACTAGCACCTCAGCATTTTCTTCATAAAGGTTTTTCTACCCCCTGTTTTCCTGCTAGTCTTACGGGGGGTTATTTTTTAGACATGAATAATTTCAAAGTAGTTTGCGTTAACGATTCAGGAATGCCAAGTACATTTCCTAAATCATCTTGGATTAAGAAGGGTTCAGTTTACACAGTTGTAGATGCGGCAAAGTTGGCAAGACAGCATATGGTTCTTGGGTATAAACTTGCTGAGATAGAAATGCCATCAAACTCTCCGTATGAATATTTTCTAGCCAATAGATTTCGTCCGTATTCTGAAGATGATGCTATTGCTGAGAAATTAGTTGAGGAATTAATTGAAGAATTAGAGTTACAGAATGTTTGAGATATTTGAAAAATTAGATAAGTTCAATGGGATTGTATTCCATGAGGACGAGCATAAGTACCTGTATGATGGTGTTGAGTGTATGTCTGTAACCACCATGATTAAAAACTTTGAGCCTATATTCAATCAGGAGCTCATGGCAAGCCTATACGCAAAGAAGCATGGCTTAGAGATGTTCGAGGTCCTTAAGAGCTGGGAAAACGTCAGAGATCGATCCGCATTAGTAGGAACAGAGATACACAAGTACGCAGAGATGCGGTTCAATCAGAAATGCTATACGCCTGATCATACTCATCTAATCCCCGTAAATTTAATGGGAATGGTGGAAGATTTTTACTCTATGGCTAAGGGTAGACTTATTCCTGTAAAAATGGAATGGGTTGTAGGAGATAAAGAAAGAGGTATTTGTGGAATGATTGACAAGTTATTCTATAACGTCAGAGCTAAAGAGCTTCAGATATGGGACTACAAGACTAGCAAGAAGATTGATTCAAAATCAATTTACAACAAGAAGATGTCAGGGCCAATTACGCATCTAGAATCATGTGAGCTCGTCAAATATAGTCTTCAGTTAGGCGTGTATAAAAAAATAATTGAGAAAAATTGTCAAATTAAATTAGGTAATTCCTATATTTGTTGGTTAAATGAAGTGAATGAGAGCTTTAAGGTCATTGAAACACTTGATTTAAGTAATGAAGTAGACCTAATTTGGAATGCCTATGAGCACATCTAGTGCCTATTCAAGCAACAAACTTAAACAAGTTTTAGAAAATAAGACTCAGCACTTTATCCTCAAATCTTTCGTATATCCTGCATTTGAATATCATCGAAAGAAATCAGAATATCATCTATACTGGATTAACATGAATAAAGGAGTATTCGAAGAGTATCCTAAGTACAAGAATATGTCCTGCAAGATGTTAAACAAAAAAGAAATGAAATTGTTTCTTTCTATTTTAGATGATTACCATCAAGCCGTAAATAATAAATACGGAATAGTTTGGGAAAATAAAAAACTAGGCCTCGATAAAGACCTAGTTCATATTAAAAATCATTAGTATACTATTAAGATTTTAAATAATCAATCATATCATTGACATTCTCGTATGAGTTACCGCCAATAGTAATGCTAGTATCTATAAATATATAACCTTGATCGGTCTCAACAACACATTGAGTGTCATTGTATACATCTACTTTAGTTTTTAATTCATATTGTTTTGAATTCATCTCGAATCCTCCACTAATTTTTTCTATATTAATCATGGATTTCTAGTTTTGAAAATGAAACTTGACAGGTAGCTGTAGTAGATGCGGCTCCAACTGCTAATAAAATATAATTGTCTACTGATGGATTAAAGGATACCAATGATATAGATCCACTAGTGGATGATTCTAAATCAGTAGTAGACGCAAATGAAGGATCAATAATTTCTAAATTTGATGATTTATAATTTATAAATCTCTGAGCATTTGTTTTGTATGATTTTGACGATGTTCCAGCTGTTATAGTACCCAATAATGATGCGCCTGAAATTGAATTTACAGTATTTTTATAAATATAGCAATAAAATAATGTTGTGTTTGCATCATTTTTTACAGCTCTAAATAAAAGCTCCATTACGGCACTTGTTGTAATTGTATTTGCGGGAATCAATATAGAGTTAGATATTTCAATTGTATTGACGTTTACTATACTTGTTCCTCCTGTCGCATTTAAATAAAATGGTCCAGATGGAGTAACATTATTTGCAGCAGTAACTAAGTCGTTAATATCCTCTACAATATATTTTTCATTGGTGCTTTGACCAAATCCTTTTAATTGAGAACGTTGTTGAATAGGCATGATTACTTATTTTTTAATGTTTCTACTTCAGCAGCTAATTCTTGAATAGCTTTTACTAAGATAGGAAGAAGTTTACCGTAAGAAGCTTCAAGTTTTTCAGGATTCTCATCATAAACAAGTTTTAATACATCAGCCATTTCAGCATCTTCTTGAGCAGCTTTTAAATCTTGTGCAATAAATCCAAAATCAGCAACATTGTGTTTTCCGTTTTCATCACGGTCATCCCATACGAATTCAACTGGACGAAGACCTTTTACGAACTCAAGACCAACGCTAAGGTCAGCAACATCTTTTTTATCACGCGCATCAGACAATGATGTGATTGATGTTACGGCACAACGAAGAACATTATGACTTACATTTCCTAAAGTAATAGAGTTTGAAGTTGATGTGGTTGCAGGAAGAGATTGATTACCAATAGCAACGTTATTTGAACCTGAACCAGCATTGTTACCTGCGCTATTACCAATATAAACATTCAAATCACCTGTAACAGATTGACCAGCTAAATTTCCTACAAATGTATTTGCTAATCCAGTACAGTTAACACCTGAGCTATTACCAACAAATACACCTAAGCCATTTGTAGCATATCTACCTGCTCTATATCCAATAAATGTATTGGCTGTATTTGTATTTCCTTCTCCAGCTCTATCTCCAACCAATGTGGAAATAGTTGCAGCATTTGCAACAGCAAAACCACTAGTTAATTGAATTGTTCCGCTTGATGGAGTAGAACAAATAATTCCATTTACTGTAACTAAATCGGAACCACCTGTAAATGGTTCAATAATATCTACGTTAATCTGACTCATGATTATTTTTTTATAAAATTATAAAATATTTAAAGTTGTTCCTGTTGGAATAGTTAAAGTTGCACCCATTAATAATGGACCTGTGTAATTAATTGTAGCGCCAGCAGGAAGAGTAATGTCTTCTGTAATAGCCCCTACGATTGTAAAGCCATTGGCCCAAATACTTGAACCTAAAACTTCTTGACCTCCTCCTTCATTAAGCTCAGTAACAATATCATGAATATCTTCTACAATGTACTTTTCGTTAGTACTCTGACCAAAGCCTTTAAGTTGAGATCGTTGTTGAATGGGCATAGCTAATTATTTTATAGCAAAGATAATTGTTTTTAGTTCAGGATTTTTAAGATGCGACCTGTGCGCTTATCCACCTTAGCCAACTTCATTCGATAGTTCGTTTCTTTTGACTGTACATACTTGGTGACTACGTGTGTTTCCTTGTCCTGTGACTTGATATTCTCAGGTTCATACCTTGCGTGCGACTGCGCATTGATATATGCAAATCCAATAGCAAAGATGGCATCATCATAATCATACCTGGTATCCGCTGCTTGGTATCTAGTTTGGCGGTGGCTAGTCGAGCTCTTCAAATCTTTCTCCACGAAGGTCTTCAGCTGCTCCCAGATCCACGGAACGTCTATATTGATGCCGTAGGCATCAATCATTTCCTCGACTTTTGCAATAATCCTCGGTGCTGTGTTAGCTTTGTTGGAAATGCCGAACCATTTCCCACCATAAGTTTGAAAATATTCGGGTAACTGCGTGTTTGCGGTGAATTTATTCTTAAATCCGTGTATCTCTTGGAAGTCTACGTGCATATCACCAATGTTATTCTCCACTAGTTCCTTTACGCCACCTCTTTTCTGCTGATCATAGTACAGACTTTGCAAAAGTACCTGTAGGTAGGTATACTTAAACTTGCGATCCCTATGGAATACTACAGAAGAAACGGAATTAGTAAGTGAATCCCATATGGCACTACACATCATGGAGTGACCTGTCTCTGAGTTGATGGGGTCAGTCCCTTGATACCAGCGATTCTTCCATATTTCACCGTTTGGTGGGTGATGTACGATCATTGCGGTGGTGGATACGTCTTCTCTACCTGATGTATTGATCCATCTAGCGCCTGTAATGCGATATTCGGTGATTAGGTCGGGTGTTGGCTGCGACATATCCATAATAGGCTCGAAGTAACCGTACTCTATGGGTGTATCTTTACCGTATATCTCGCTTAATCTTTGATTACAATAATGAATCGGAACGAGCGTTCTTGCTTTTCGCAGGAACATATCGTCAATTGTGATAGGATAATGCTGGTGGAACTGAACTTTGGCAACTTCTCCTTTCTTGGTTCCTTCCAATGCAAGGTATGCTTTACGTTCGTTGTTGATGTGTTCGTCTGTGACTCCTCTTCGTGCATAGGCGTTGAAGAATAATGGTATGATTCCATACTCGTAGTTTTTATCCCTCCACTGACTGAGTGCCATCTTGAACTCCGCTTCGAATACCGAGCCCCCTTTGTCCATTTCACCTCCTGTACCCCACGCTAAGAACTGCTGTTGCATGGTCATTTTGCCAGTTTCCGGGTTGTACTTAAATAAAGCAGGTCGACCTTCACGCATCATTTCACCGAATATGTCGAATAGACCAATCTCATCGATGAATACTGCCGATGGCGAACCCCCGTTGATTGCATCTACCTGAGGACTATCTACTTGAAAGCGAGATGCACCACCTTCGTCACGACCTTTCTTATCACCCTTCTTATCGAATGACATCACCTGGTCTGTCCAGTTCTTTACGTCCTGAGCAATGTAGTCAGGAATCTTAGTGTAGGTCCACTTTACTTTATCTCGGAAGATCTCGACCCCTTTATCTTTGGAGTGAGTAACGAATTTAATGAAGTAGGACTTATTAAGGTTTACTCTTTTCATCCCTGCAAGACACATCGTAGTGGTAAAACCAATTTGTCGGGCTTTACCTATCATCATGGAGTATCCGCAGTCGAATAAGAATAGGAGTACTTTCTGTGCATCCCACGCCTGATAGCGCAGCATACCGTTTTCGGCTTTATCTTCTTTAATGAAACCGTACTTGTTACAGAAGTATAGTGTGTTGTCGTTACATTTCTGTATCTCTGTGGCTAGCCAGTTGTATTGATCTTCTTCGTTGTCGAAGTCGGTTAACATGGTATCATCCTGTAACCAAATCCTAGCTTGTTCGCAGTATAAATCAAAAGGCTTAAAACTTATCTTGTTCTGCCAGCCGCTGTTGATGCTATCAATCCAATCTACGAATGGTTTTGGATAATCAAATTCAGCGTGTGTAGGCTTCCAGTCTGTGGTAAGTATTGGCCTTCGAGCTATACCGTCTTGTGATTGACGCATATAGCAAGTGGAATTAATAGTTCTTCATTCCTTTTTTCATTGCAGGCTTGGTAGATTTACCTTTAGGCATCTTTTCCATTTTAGCCTCGCCTTTAGCCATTGCTTTTTCAATAGCTTTTCCGATTTTCTTTTTCATCATTGATTTCATAACAAATAATTTAATTAATCACAATACTTTTTGTCTTTGGTATTCTTGAACATTAGCTTAAATCCAGGTTTACAAGCACAAGACATATCTTCCTTAAGGCTATTTGGCGATGCCGGACGGCCTTCTACACGGCCTTTATCTGTATAGCTTCCATTCATCTTAGGGTTGGATGCCCAGTATTTATCTCCTTTCATATAAATGTATTTGTCACAAATATACAAATAATTAAAACAAAAAATAAGGGGGCTATTACACCCCCTTACCGATCAAAACAACAGATACAAACAAAAAACAAGAGTTCAAATATAACAATTATATTGGAAATTTAATACTATCGATTGATTTTTCTGTTCTATCAGTATTATTTTTTTTATCTATTGTCCTTCTGGTGTCTATGATAAGTATTCTACTGCCAATTGGTTTAACTGGTGCTCCACGTTCAACGTGCCATCCTTTAGATCCATCACCAAACTCTTCTTTGTAGGTGCCGGTAATCATAAGGTGAATTTGCTTTTGCTTACTTGACCACCCATTTGCAACTGAATGATCGATGGTATCTCTAGCAATATTGGTGCATTTATTCTCGTGGATATGTCCCATTGAGAAAACCTCAAAATCCTCATACATTTCTAGGGCACGAGTAAGATTGATTTCACCACGGGTCACTATTCCCCCTCCTCCATTTCCATGGAAATATCGCACTTTGGTAGAGATTCTAGTTCCAGGTCTAGTAGTCTGATTGATTACAATCCATCCTCCGTAACCTCCGGTTTGAACGTTAGTATGGTTTTTGTAATTAAGCAGGTCAACAAAGCGCTGAAGTACATCTGTCTCATGGCGTTTAAGTATTGCGGTTTCGTGGTTGCCATATCCGACAACAGTAATTAGGTGTGCGTATGGGGTGAAGAAATCTACGGCTGTTTCTATGATTGAATCTAGGTAGCGAACGTTGTTATGTTCAGGGCGGATGTCGGACTTGGTACCTCTTGGATCCCATTTACCCTGCATAAGGCAGAAGGTATCTCCGTTGAACATCATCGGAATAGATTCTCTAAGGCAGTAATCTAAATCTCTTTTGAGTAGTGTCCAATCGCATTTAGGATTATCCCAGTGGATATCGCTAAACATAGCGAGTTTAAATTTAGTTCCTTCAACTTTAATTTCGTGAATGTTTTTTGAGTGTCTGATTAATTCCATTTAGTCGTTATTTGAGTACTGCTCATCTAGCTCCTCATTTCGTTGAGGCATACGATCAAATTCTTTTACACAGTAGAAGAGCTTCTTAATTGTTCCTTTGTAAAAGTATATAGGGTTAACCATATAGGTTCGTCTATTTTTTTCGATGGTAAATCTAATAATATCTTTGGCACAAAGTTCTTTGATGCTACTCATTACAAACTTCATATTCATATCCGTTAGCTGTTGGATATCACGCAAACTGTAATTTTTCAAAGTATTACCGTATCCCATCTGCTGTGTCATAAATCGCAACATACGATTAGCCGAAGGCTTAACTTGGTTCATAATGGTAAGTGACTCAGTGAAGGTAATCATGTACCTCATCTTTTTCCTACGCAATAAGTTCGCAATGACGTCATCCGCCTGCGCATTGTACCCTTCAGCAATAGGAACGAACTCTCCCTTTTGATTCTTGTAGTACAGATCCAGTCCCTTTACTTTTTGATTTATCACCCTGTCGGCCTCCAGCAGAATTAAGTCGAATACTATGTTGTTCATTTCTTAGATTGTAAATTACGATCCACAATAAGTGAATCCACATTAAGTTTAATTTTCTTCAGATGCGATATCGTCTGCTTATGTCGGGTATGCTCATAGAATATTAATCCATTTAGAGCCCTCCCAAATTCAGTAACACTCATATCACCCTTCATCTTATTACAATCTCCGCAGGCAGGTACTTTATTTGCATTACTCAACTTACCCCCTCTACTCTTCGGAACCAAATGATCTACGGTACGACTGTAATCATCAAGCGTGCACTTACAATAAGCACATACACTTAAGTCTACTCCACTTTTACTTATCATGTTGCAAATATATAAATTATATTTAAGAAAACAAGCACTTTGTATGCACTTCTGTCAGAACAACTTGTGTATACTTTTTCACATACTAACTTATTAGTAATCAATAACTTACAAATACACTCTATATACTGTTTATCTCTACATGATCCTAACAGAATATCATTGATGCCCATAAATAAGTAATTAGGTGTACGCAGTACTCCTGATTGATTATTGCCGGGATAGTATCAGCCTGTATACTAATCATTTATTTCTATCCACACGTCTGGTACTTGGTCAGTACTACTACCCCTCCCACTTGTATAAGGCTATACCCTTACTAATTTACTTTAATATCAGGTTATGCCCTGAAAAGTATCTGTGTTTTTTAGTCAACACCTATGGTTTGCTCAAAAAGTATCTGTGTTTTTTAGGGACTTATACGCCTTACCGGCACCCCTCCCCATTCCGTACCGAAAACGAAGCCCTGAACTACCTCATTTTCAGTTAGTTAACTATCTTTTATTCAAGCCTTACTTCACCTTGTTTAGTTGGGCTTTTCCTTTGTTATAATTAGGCTTTTTATATGGCTAATATAGACCTACTATAAACCTATTTTTACACCTAATTTGTGCCAAAAATGTATACAATTTGTTCAGTTTATTTCACGTTAATTTGCCTCAATTTTGCCTAAATTTTACCTATTTCCAGTATTTTGCTCATTTCAGAAATCCCTTATTTTTCAAGGGTTTCAGACGTTTTGGATAAATTTTTTCAAACTTTTTTATTGTTAATCCAAATATAGTTTGTAAGTTAGCCTTGTTCAAACGAGAACGCAATACACTTGACATACGGGCTACATGATAACGCAAGTTAATAAGGGCTTCGGGCTTAGTCTCAATTGAGAATAGTTGCAATTGCAACATAAAGCATAACCGAACGGAAGTAATAAGGCAACTTCCTAATCCTTTCAAGGCACTTGCAATTATATAGACCAAACGACAAAGGCGTAACCTAATTAGCAAATAGGTAGCAACAATACGCAAATGTAGGAGCAACAAGCAAAAACTTCTAATCTTTTTCCGAATTAAAAAAGGGCAAAGGATAAATAAATAGACAACTGCATAAATGGAGCAGGGCAAAGGTTCAAAAAGGCATTAAGACAATTTGAAATAACTAATTGTTTTGTAGGTTCGAGTCCTACTGAACCGCTAATCTTTAATTAATAACCAATAAAAACCAAAACAAATGAAAGCAACACAAAACAAAACAGCGAAAAAAGTAACAACTACTAAAATTGTAGAGGCTACAAAATTGTCAACATTTGACAAAAAAATGATGCGTTTAGACGCGTTAAAAACTAAGCAACAAAGTGAAGGGCTTAATTTAGCCGAACTCAAAAGTTTAGTGAATACCTTAATTATGCTCGAGGACAAGAGTCCGAGTGCAGTCTATAACCGATTGAACAAGGCACAAGGCGAAATTGCCGATAATGTCAAATTAGTATTAGGCAAAAGCAAAATGCCGTCTTACATTGAATTTTTAGCGGAAATTACAAAGAAGCCAAAAGCATTGTACTCAACTTGGGACGGCATCAACGTACTTGCAAGATTCAACAAATTAGCCGTAACAAAAACAAAAGTTGAGGCACAAAACAAAAAGACTGCCGCAATCTAAGGTTAACTGATGAGTCCTAAATGGACGAAACTCCAGGGGGTGTACTATATTGGTGCATCCCCTTTCTTTTATGAGTCTTAACCAATAAATACATACCACAAATGAAAGCACTATTTATTTTAATGTTGGCAATCATGATGACATCAATTGCCTTATTGTGTGCCGCAATTATTAGCGGAGATTTAGTAACATTCGCCTTTAGCACAGGACTATCAATCGTATCCGTATTAGGAGCGTGCGTAAGCGCAGGAGTATTAGACGATAGAAGAGTATAAACCACAAAAACAGAGAACAAATGAGAGTACAAATTAACAAAATGTGGGAAGAACAAAAAGAATTCCTACAAGACAGCAACAAATGTAGTGTGTTCCTATGCAATCCAGGGGAGATCTATGGGCAATGGATTCACATAAACAAGTACGTAAAACTTAAAGAGTTGGTACGTAAGTACAAAAGTAATATTCAAGAAGTAACATACCAAAGAGACGAGGATTATATGGTTTATTATCAAATAGAAAGACCATGAGTGCAGGAGAAATTATATACCTGTCAATAGTACTCAACATATTATTGACACTTAAATTACTATCGAAGAAATAACATTCTGTTGTGGTAGATAGAGAAGAAAGGCGTGTCTTAACTGATGCGCCTATTTCTTTTCCCATCACTGTCAACGCAAACTTTTTAAAATAAAACAACGTGAGAAAACTAATTACAATTATGATTATCGCAATGGTTGCGGTATCATGTGGCACATCAAAACAATGTCACACCAAGGGATACTATGTATCAAAGTCAATTAAGAAAGCACAACAAAAACCAAGACAATGAAACACTGGAAATTAACTGTACTCACATGGGATGGGTGCGAAGTAGATAGCACAAAAGTATCTGCAAATAATAGAGAAGAAGCGGTAAAGACTGCCCGGCAAATAATGCAATGGCAAGGTATATCAAATAAGTACACACTAAAACTAATAAAATGAAGACAGCAGTAGAATGGTTAGCTGAACAAGTCAATTCAGCAAAATGGAAATTCGCAGACGTTACTGACAGGAATTCGATTATCGAACAAGCCAAAGAAATGGAGAAGGAGCAAATGATTGATTTAGCATATCAAGTTAAACACTCATCATATTTTATTGAGTATTCAAAAGAAACTCCTGATAAAATAGTTAACGATTACTACAACAATACATTCAAGAAATGAAACTACCACAATTAGAAATCAAAGTAAAGCGTAAGAAAGGTGACGGGATTACCTATTCAGTACGCACAAGCAAAGATGCAGCACAATTCTTTCGCACCGTATTCGATGCAGATACATTACTATGGACAGAGGAAAGCGCTATGATTATCCTAAACTTTGCCAATGAGGTAATAGGATACAGCAAGATATCAAGCGGAGGTACACACGCAACGATAATAGATTCAAAAGTAGTCTTTACCAAGGTGCTATTATCAGGTGGTCATGCCATTATCCTGGCGCACAATCACCCATCAGGACAACTCAGACCAAGTGAACAAGACATACAAATGACTAAAGACTTGGTAAAAGGTGGAAACATACTCGGCATAAGGGTACTTGACCATATCATTCTAACGGAAAAAAGCCACACATCTATGGCAGATGAGGGCTTCATTTAATAAATAAAAAAAAACAAAATGAAACAATCTGAATTCTTTAAAAAATATAGTCATCTACTACACAAAGTATCAAATGACAATTACGAGTATGGTGAATTCTTAATACTTCATCCAGAAGAAATACAAATAGCAAATGACCTAAGTAAAAAAGGATTTGATATAGTATCCGTACATGAATCAGAAGATGGGGATAATAATATAGATTTTGAAAAACCATTTGACTACGGAAATCAACCATTCAAAATTGGATATTACGCAATAACTAAACACAAATAAAAATGAAAAGACCATTAACAAACGAAGACCTGTTCAAAAACCTATTGAACTTTAGTCCATATGGTGGACTATGTCAATCTTTTATCGTGCAAGGACTCAGGTACTATTGCCAAGAGGTCATTGCTGAAAAAGAAAATCTGATTAAATCTGAAGAAGATATGATGATTGAAGGCAAGATACCTATCCTATCTAATAAAACATGGGTAGCTATAGCAGAAGACATAGCTGAACGTATGGATATGTTCTATGATGATAAGAGTATAAAAAAACTTAAATACGAATAACAATGGTAAGGATGAAACAATACCACGAGTTGACAATCCATGAGAAGCTGCAACTTAAACAATACGCAATTGACATCAGAGGCAAGAGATGGCACGCTCCAAAACCAAACTTTCTATCGTGCTGGAATGAGCTACAAATTTGGTGGGTCATTGGCGATAACTACAATAATGAAATTGATGCCATGCTAGAAAAAGATTACGGATTTAAAAAGAATCTATCATGAAAACATTTAAGATTGGAGAGTCATGCATGGGTGGTATCATCAAGGCAGACAATAAGAAAGGAGTAATGCATATTCAAGTACTTGATTGGTACACAAAAGACGTACTGCGTAATTGGAAATGCACTGACCAAATGGAAGCATATGAGTGTCTCACAGAGGTAACTACTCACTACTATGCAGATAAAGTATTAAACTATTTAATTAAATAACTATGGGACGATATTATTCAGGGGACATCAACGGAAAATTTTGGTTCGGTGTCCAAGCAAGTAATTCGGCTGACCGCTTTGGGTCAGTAGGTCATGCACACTACATTGAGTATTACTTTAGTGAGGATAACCTACATGAGGTAGAGGAAGAGATTGCCAAGATTGAGGATACACTCGGTGATAAGGTTTCAATTATCGACAACTTCTTCATATCAATTCGTGAGTCAGGAAAAATTAGTTATGGCGACCATGAGTTAAAAGACTTAGGCATCAATGATGATGACCTCAGTGAGTACGCTGACCTTAGATTAGGTAAACAAATTAGAGATTGTATTAAAGAGAGTGGCGAGTGTTCATTCACCGCTGAATTATAAACCAATAAATATATATACCATGAACAACAACGTAAAAAAATTAGAAGAATTAATGATTGAATTAGAATCATTACACAACACTGTGTACACATTGCGAGCAGATATTGGAGATGCTATCAATTCCGCAAAGGAAGAGCAGAACAAACCAGTAGGTAAGTATGAGCTGTCTGACGTAGTAAAAGAAACCATTGTGCAGTTACTCGACAGGTTTATTGACAGGAATGTATTCGATAGCCTTGACACATCATATCAAAAGAATGTATATGGTGGTGGTATTGACATTGACGTCACATTCGACCTACAAGAGATTGTGTCCGATCAATTAGATTCATCACATAGAATGGCTAACAGTTTCCTTGATGAACTAATCAAAGAATTAGATAACTTAAAAGAAGAAGAAGATGAAGCTACTGAGTCCGGGGAGCAGCAACACCAAGACTGCTAAGAACCCCATCAAAAGTTACATCATGCATCTCTCACCATACAAGCAGAATAGCTATGGTAAGAATGTATGTGGTCACGCATCAGTAGGATGTGCTACGGCTTGCCTTAACTCGGCAGGTCGTGGTGCATTCTCTAATGTACAAAATGCCAGAATACGCAAGACTGATTACTTCCTATCGGATACGTCAGCTTTCCTCTCTCAGCTTTGGGGAGAACTTATCACTGTCAACAAAAAAAATGCAGAAGTTGCCGTGAGACTGAATGGTACTTCCGACATTGACTTTCTTGGATTACTTAAACTAAAGCTTAATGCAGACGCACTTAATACGTTGACTAACATTAAGTTCTATGATTACACCAAGAATCTAAAGCGTGCAATACAATACCTGGGCACTGATTATCACTTGACATTTTCAAGGTCAGAGACCAATGATTTAGAATGTATTGAGTATCTTAGATTGGGAGGAAATGTAGCTGTAGTATTCGATACGTTACCCGATACATGGAATGGATTCCGTGTGGTAAGTGGAGACGAAGATGACCTCAGGTACACCGATGAGCGAGGAGTTGTTGTAGGCCTCGTTGCAAAGGGTAAAGCAAAGAAAGATACAACGGGATTTGTTATTAACCACACCGCATTAGGTGTATAAAATTATCTACCATGGCTAATTATTGTTCAAACAACGTAACCTTTACGGGTAAAAAGGAAGACATTGAAACGCTTTATCAGCGATTTCAGAAATACAACGAATGCGAATACTTTACTCACTTTGCTGAAATGGTATTGGGTAAACCATTATCGCTAGTAGATGACAAATTCGATGGGTATGCGTACGGTACAAAGTGGTGGGACTTTGATATAAGATTAGGCGAGGATGAATTAACCATATCAGGAGATAGCGCTTGGGCTCCACCATTGCAATTAATCGCACAGATTACAAAAGTATTTGATGTAGAAGCGTATGGTGATTACTATGAATGCGGAATGGATTTCGCTGGAGATTACAGTGCACACGATGGTGTATTAGATGACAACGAGATGACCTGCTTTGAGTATGATCTATTGTGTGACAAAGATTACGCCATTGAAAGACTGATAGAAGACATCAATGATGAGACGTATGACCTTGAATATGTAGAAGATGCGTTCAAGAAACATCTTACTGATGATGAATGGAATCAAGTATTAACTGAAACAAAAAACAATGGATAAACCAATCAAAGAACACATCAAAGAATCATTAGTAAACTATGTAGCTAATGCGTGGGCTGATGGATACGGTCAACTCAAAACAATGGACGTTTACAGAGTCTTTGGAGAACGAACTAAGGAAGCTCTTGAATACCTAAAGGAAGACCCAATCGTAAGAGTTAGCACATATGGTGATAGATACGGTACATACCATGGCATTGGAGGTATACATGACATTCAAGATGAGTTAACAAGAGCACAGTGCAACGAGGCATGGGCTAACAATAAGAGTAGAACTAGAAATTTAAACCAATGGTAAGAGTATTTTTTGAGAGAGGTGGCTACGCTGAGTTAGTCGCTGTGTTTATGGATGAGTACACATACAAAGATTGTGTGCCGGCATTAGAGCGCCTATGTAAGGACATGGGCTTCGATAAGTTAACTGAGAGTATTGAGTACTCACAAGAAACTGAAATGTTAATTAGAGTAATTGAAAAGTTATGACAGTACAAGAAGCAATTGAGGTATTACGTAGAGATGGTTACTACGTAGGTAATATGTGGCATCGAGATGATGTAACTGAAAAATTTCACTGCACCGATGAAGAAGCAGATGAGATATTAGACAATGCGTTAAACAGTGATTGGATATGTGAACGCATACAGGATGCAATCTTTGATGAAGGACATCAAATGGAGTTAGAACTTAAAGAAGATTACTTGTGAGAATATGTGATGCAACAGGTGAGCGCATGACCAGTGGGTATGTCGTTGACCACTTTGATACACTGCTACACTTCAGTGATGAGAAACATTTAATTGCGCATCTACGCACACTTGAATGGATTGATGCTGATGGTAATGAGGTACAACTAGATGATGATCGAGACCTGCTTGATTACTTCTATGCAGAGGAGTACTTCTATTACACAACCTTTGATGATGAAGATGAATATGAGGAGATTTGAGAACCTGCTATATCTATTCGCTGGAACTGCAATAGGTATGCTATTAGCTGCAACGCTGTATGAAAAAGAAATAGAAAGAATCTACAGTATTGTAGAGATACCAAAAACTAGCGACAGGACTGACTGCGCTAATGATTATGAAAAAGGTTATTACGAACACTTAATTAAAACAAAATGAAAAGAGTATTTGACGATGATACACGTAAGTATCTATTAAGAACAATTATCGACTGTGAATTTGCTCCACTTAAAAAAGGAGATTCAGAAACAATTGTAGACTTATCATTCGAAGATGATGAAGAGTTAGTATACACTATATGTGAAATAGCACATGCTTTATCACATAAACTAAATGATTTAATTAACCTAAGACAACAATAATGAGTAGAGAATTCGAATACCTAGTAGGTAAAAAGATATCAGGTGTAAGGTACATGACTGATCAAGAAGCTAATGACTTTGGCTTCTACAAGAAACCATTAGTAATTGTATTTGAGGGTGGAGACTTTATGATTCCAGTAACAGATGACGAATGCAATGATGGTGGCGCAGCACTATTCTTTGTGCGAGAAAGAAACGGATATAAAGAAACATTAATCTATACAACATGAGTACATACCACATATTCTACACACGTAAAGACAAGTTACCAACAGGTATAAATATCTCTGCAATAAATGAGATAGATGCAATAACGAAGTTTGCTTCTGAGCATCAATACGATGAAATAATATACATTGCTAAACAAGAAACGTTATGGTCACTTCAGAAGATGTAATACAAGTAGCCGAGTATCTACAAATAGAGATAGATCAAGGCATAATCAATGAGGTACTCAGAAGATATTCAGAGTACGCAATTGGAGACTACATAGAGGATAGATTTAGAGCAATCGAAATTATACTATATGGAATTATATTGTAAATTAGAGTATGAAAATCATAGACATACTACTCCAAAGACTACCTGAGAAATATGTTGACCTAATCGTTAGCAACATGGATGATTTCAATGTAGCGTACAATGAAGAAGGTACGCTTGCATCAGTAGAACTCATGACGCTATTTGATTGGGAACAGTCCAGGGAAGGCTATGACTTTTGGAATGATGTGTATCTATACTTAATCGGAGAATCAGAACTACCACAGCTGCCAATAGATATTATATACAGCCCATCTACAGTATTAGTAATGAAAGATGGAATGTACGTTATGAATTCAGGAGGATCCGGTATATGCATTAGATATGAAATCATTATGCATGAGTTAAAGAACTCAAATAAAAGAGCTAGCGATCAGGTTTACGCATGGCTTAATTAAAATTTTTCACTATCAAATTTTTTTATTTCAAAATGTTTCATACATTTGTCATGTCGAATCCACACTTCGATATCTAAGTTTAGAATTATATCATGGTAGATATATATAGACCCTAGTCGAGTGTGGAAAGCGGCTAGGGTTTTTTTATTCCCTATTACATAATAGGTGTTGTATACCATTGAACATCTTTACCAAAAACAATGTCTCACAATGAACGCTTGTTCGATAAATAAAATCTCGCTCTGTCTGAACGCTTGACAACGAGTGCTGCATACTGAAAGGTAAAAGAACAAGTGAACCAAGAAGCCTATAATAAATAGCTAAGGTCGCAGAGGGAAGTGTCATTGGTGGGAGTATCTCTATTCAATTAAGAGATTTAAGTGCTGTGTGGTATATGCAGTATAAAAGCGAAGCTATAAATAAAAGAGTATGAAATTAAGAATCTTATTAGCCTGCGAAGAAAGTCAAGCAGTAACAAAACAATTCAGAGCATTAGGTCACGAAGCATATAGTTGTGATATACTTCCTGAATCAGGTGGTCATCCTGAATGGCATCTACAGCAAGATGTAACAGAACTATTAGAAAAACAATGGGATTTAATCATAGCGTTCCCACCCTGCACCTATTTGACTGTAACTGGAAACAGATGGTTCAATGTAGAAAAGTATGGCGATAAAGCACTGAAAAGAATTGAAGATAGAAAAGATGCTATCAACTTCTTTATGTTATTTGCTAATGCCAATGCTGATTATATCGCTATAGAAAACCCTGTTGGTATAATGAGTACTGAATGGCGTAAACCTAATCAGATAATTAACCCATTTCAATTCGGAGATCCATTCGAAAAGAAAACGTGTTTATGGTTAAAAGGATTGCCTGAACTAATACCAACGAGTGTTGTAGAGCCTGCCCCTCGTAAGTTCTTCGAAAGTGGTAAATCAATGCCTTCTTGGTATGCTGAATGCTGGCACCTGCCATCTGATGAAAGGTCAAAGATGCGGTCAAAGACATTTCCGGGTATAGCTGAGGCAATGGCAAAGCAATGGTCAGAACACATCATTAAAACTAAAACAAATGGAAACTAAATTAGAAAGATTAAGTGCTGAACAAATAGTGTTCAACTTATCATTTATGTTTGTAAAGCAGAACCTACATCCTATGACTGTGTATAGATGCGCAACTGAATGTGGTCATCAAATCATTGAAGCATTTCATAGACAAGGCTTAGAAGTACCTCAAGAATATCTCGATGCTACAGCGATGTTGTTCATTAGATTAGAAGAGACACTTGCTAAGTACAAAGATGAATTGTTTGACGATGAACTTTATTAAGTACACCATATCATGGATCAGTCAGAACTTAGCTATTCCATTCTGGTCCATCGGACATATACACCTTATGACTACAGTCTATCAAGACATACACGAGGTTATCATGTCAATGGGTATGAACATCATAGTAGCGGTAGGATTTATTATTGACTATAAAAAATCAAAAGAATGACACCGAAAGAAAAAGCTAAAGAATTAATATTAAAAAATTTGCGTGTTAATCATGGCTTTAATGTACATATTGCAAGGCAATGCGCATTGATTGCAGTTAATGAAGTAATTGAGGCTTTACACGAGCATCATTGGCAAAATAGACTAATAATAGATTATTGGGAAGAAGTAAAACACGAATTAGAAAATTATGGATAATTGGAATAAAGCTTGGGAAGAAGCAATGAGAAAAAGATTTAACGATGGCGTAGAGAAGTTGTATGCTAGCGTTAGCCACGGAAAGATTAGTAACGGATACCTTGACCTTATGAACGCACCTGAGAAGCCTGTAAAAGTAGAAACCATTACTGATCCTGTAATCGAAATCCTCAAGCAAAAGTTTGATGAGCGTAGCCAAGCAGGAATCAATAAGTATGGCACAACACTAGCTGATAATAACCACGATGATTTCCTGATGCACTTGCTAGAGGAACAGATGGACAGCTGTGCCTATCTAATGAAATTAATCTTAGATAGAAGAGGATATGATTTACCTGAAATTAAATAAATTTTTTGGTAAATAAAACTTTAATTGTTACATTTGTAGCAAATCAAATAACTTATGAACAAAAAGAAAGGTATTCGAGACCTTATGAAATCGAAGCGATACAGTGCTGTGCACCTCAAAGAAGCTCTAATTGAACGTAATGTTCCTGGCAATTGGGAAACGTATCAGAATGTTTACAACTTAATGTCCGGTAGAACTCCTCGTGATTCTTATGCCTTCATTGTAATTGCGGATATGCTTGATGAAGATTTAAGAAACATCCTAATGAGATACTCTACTGTACAGGAAGATGTAATGATTAATGTAAGAAAAGAATTAGAAGAAGATTTTAACTGGTAATTATGAGCGAAGAAAAATTAGTATCATTCCATATGGATGTATCAGACAACAACTTTAAAATGGAATTAACAGGTAAGCAAAGTGATGTATTAGCTGCATTCTTGTACGCTATGGGTGAAGAACCTGGGCTATATCAATTAATGAAGATGGCATCATCTATCTACGAATCTCAAGAGTACAAAGATGAATTCAGTAATCAAAAAACAAAGGGTGATGCTTAGTAAAAGATTCTATGAAATACTTGGATATTCAATCGGAATATTAATCTTAATACTATTAAACAAATGAACTTACAAGAACTAACAAGACCACTAGATATTAGTGACATCGACTTTAGAGTACAGTCAATTAATAACGGTGGCTATGCTACAGTATTAGCATACAAGAGCGCACGTGTTGACATGGCACGATTAGATGCTGCTGTTGGACCATTAGGTTGGCAACGCAAGCATGAGTTTATTAACGGCAAGTTGTTCTGCCACGTAGGCCTATGGAACGATGCGTGTGGTGAATGGACTTGGAAATCTGACGTAGGTACTGAGTCAATGACTGAAGCAGCCAAGGGCGAATCTTCTGACTCATTCAAGCGTGCTTGTTTCAATTGGGGTATTGGACGTGAGTTGTATGACTATCCTTTAATCTCTGTCAAGCTTAATGACAATGAGTGGTCAAAGGATGGTGGTCGACCTAAGCAGACATACAACCTTAAGATCCGTGATTGGACATGGTACTCTGAGTTCACTGATGGTCGTGTATCATTCCTTGCTGCTAAGGATGAGAATGGTAAGCTACGATTTAAGTGGGGTGAGATGAAACCTAAGGAAGTTGAGCCTGAGTTCAAGCCTGCTGCTGCACCTGTAGAAGTACAACCTGATCCACAGCCTACTCCGGTACAAGTTGACGATGAAGCTAACGTGAAGGGTATACTCAAGCCACAAGCTGATGAAGAAAATGATACTGAGCGTGATGCATTAATTTCTGAGTACAATCAGCTATATGGTAAGAATCCTGATAAACGCATGAAGAATGAGACAATTAAGAAAGCTATCCAGGATAAAGTAGATGAGATACTTGATGAGGGCTTGACTGAAGAAGAAGTTGAAGAGGAAACTATCTCTGATTACTTTGATCAGGTAAAGTCAATTACTGATCCTAAGCAGTTCATTCAATGGGCTAAAGATACGGTAGCTAAGTTCCCTGATGCGCCACAAGAACACGTAGATATGTTCAAAGAACTATGTAATGCTCACTACAAATCTATTATGTAATGGTTGATATCTTTAAAGAAGATAGCACAGGAATGGTTATAGCCTTGGATAATTTGTCTAAGGCTAACCTTTCTAATATAGCTAACGAAATCGTAAAGACCTCTATTGATGGAGGATACGAAGACCCAATTGAAGCTTACGTTAAAGCTAAGGGTGTCGCAGAAATTGCTGATCAAATCATGAACGGACTAAAGCACTATGCTATTCAGGATGCGTATAAGTTTGATAAAGATCAGAAAGTATTAGGTTGCTCTGTTGTTGTTAAGAATACTCCTACTACCTATGACTACTCCCATAACGATGAATGGTCTGAAATAAATGACCAAATCGCACAGCTTAAGGAACGTCAGAAAGAAATCGAGAAGCAGATGATTCAGGCTATGTCAGTTGCCCAGTTGATTGATAACGATGGCGTAGTAGTTGAGCCTGCTGTGATTAAGAAGAGTGGATCAGAGACAATACAAATCACAATACCTAAGTAATGAAAACAGCAGTAGAATGGTTGGAAGAAATGCTTACTATTAGTTTAGGTGAGCACCATATGAGTCTTTTTATAAATGAGTTTAATAAGGCTAAGAAAATGGAGAAGGAGCAGATAGAAGATGCTTGGGACAATGGATGTGGATATTTGCAAGAAAATTCACAACAATACTACACCGAAACCTTTAAACAAGAACAATGATACTATCAATAACAGCTCTTATAGCAAGCATATTAGCATTATCTTATCAGATATACACCAATCGTAAGCAAGATAGAAAGTGGGATGAGTATTTTGAGAATGAGAGAAATCTAAGAAAAAATAGACTCATAAAAATGATGCAAGACGATGCTAAAGATGGTTTATACCAAGATGATGAAATAGTAATCAAAAACAAAATCAAAGGAAGTGTATTAATTAAACCGAAAGAATAATGAATTACGAAAACTACTACCGATTATTACACCTGTTAGCAGGAATAACTATTGGCTATTTAATTTTTACACTATGAAAAAACGAAACGAAGAACGAGAGTTTTACGCTGCATTAGGTACAATGATACTCATTACCGTAATCAGCATTGCGTTAGTTATTCACGCTATATTTGAACTATGGAAGTAAGCAAAGGAGTTAAAGAAAATGTCTTGATACAAATCAAAGAATTGAATGATGACATCAATCAAATCAACAAAGACATAAAGAATTTACAGGCTAAGAGAGAGACCAGGAAAGAAAAGATAAAGGCTCTCATTTTGATATTAAGTAATCAATTAGAACTAGACATTGAATAACATGGCTGAAGAACAACAAATAAAACTAGACACCGTTCACTTGCTGAGAGCAGTAATGAAAGTATCATCTGCATTGAATGACCTTGATGAGATTGTATACCGCAAGAAGTACTATAAGTTCAGATTCAAGCAGTACGCAGCCAAGTGGGCAGTGCTAATGGAAATGCATACAAAGGAATTGATGAAGTCTCTACTCGAAGAGGACCATACCTTGTTGCAAGAGATATACAACTCTATTGAGGATGGTTCTACTGGAATCAGCGCAGGCGAAAATAAGACCTCGTTAATTCTATTCTATGCTAAGTTGAAGAGTGCAATAAATGACATCAATAAGATGGATGAGCACAAAGGAACATTCTATCCGGTGTTTATTGATCTACATACTAAAGTTGTTATCGAACACATGGAGAAACAATACGGTGACATTATCAACATGAAAGATGTAGATGATAAAGGCGTAGAAGAAATTATTAAGTTTTTTGATAGTCTAGGCGAAACAATAATGACATACGACAAATGAGTTGGGAAGATTGGTTAGTAAACAATGGACACATAGATGGTACTAGCGTACATGATAGGCTACTCGAAATGGTGGTTAGTTCATATGACATCAGAAATAAAAGCAGGAAGCAAGAACTTATAGATAGAAAGCATTTTGTTGTACTATGGTGGAAGAAAAACAATAAGTATCT
>Ga0315906_10001516_pt1 | contig 34305 bp, 26 predicted proteins | sample LakEriMetagenome_4_FD_203526 | JGI IMG/M metagenome (GOLD analysis project Ga0315906, IMG submission 203526) | Freshwater fungal communities from buoy surface, Lake Erie, Ohio, United States - Buoy 2 MA122 | ecosystem: Environmental > Aquatic > Freshwater > Lake > Lake biofilm | place: USA... | reverse complement strand
CTTGCTCCCTGATGTTTTTTCTTAAAGTTAGGATACTTAGTCCGACCAGCAAAGAAATTGGTAAAAGCTGTTTGTAAATGTCTTAACCCTTGTTGTAAAGGTACACAGCTTACCTCATTGAGAAAGTTTAATTCTTCTTGTTTTTTCCACTCGGTTAGCATTGAAGAAGTTTGAGCGTAGCCTACTCTTTCTTGTTTTTCGTACCAAGCTTGTGTTCTGAGATGGAGAGCTTTATTGTAAACTAATCTTACACAGCCCAAAGTGCGCCGCAATAGCGACTCTTGTTCGGGTGTGGGGTAAAATCGGTAAGAATAGGCTTTTTCCATACCTCACATTTTAGCATATATTTCGTAAACGATGCTCATATTTAACAGCAAAGCCGCCGTAAAACGGCGGGGTTTCAGACCCAAATTTTCGATGACCCCGAATTCCGGGAAGGAGATTTCTTTGACCTCAAGGACATCGATCACGGCTACGGTTCGGCCGATGATTACCAGGTGTCTGCTGCCCTGCGCCATTTGTGTGAAGCCTATAAATACTGGATCGCCTACGCCGATATCGATGGCTTCCGCATTGATACCGTCAAGCACATGGACAGGGGCGCGACTCGGTACTTTGTCTCGGTGATTCGCGAGTTTGCCCAAAGCATTGGCAAGGAAAATTTTTTCCTGCTGGGCGAGATTACTGGCGGACGCAAACGAGCCTACGAAACTCTGGAATTAACCGGACTCAGTGCCGCTTTAGGGATCGATGATATTCCCGATAAGCTGGAATATCTGGTCAAGGGATATCGTAATCCCAACGACTATTTCAGCCTGTTCCGTAACTCGGAGTTGGTCAATAAAGGTTCTCATATCTGGTTCCGCAATAAGGTAGTGACTTCCTTTGACGATCACGACCAAGTACGCAAAGGCAATCAGAAAGCTCGTTTCTGTGCCGATGCCCATGCCTCGAAAGTCGTGCTGAATGTTTTAGCCTTAAATGCTTTAACCCTGGGCATTCCCTGCATCTACTACGGCAGCGAACAGTGCTTTGATGGGCGGGGAGGGAGCGATCGCTACATCCGGGAGTCCATGTTCGGCGGTGAATTTGGAGCGTTCCGAACCAGGGGGCTGCATTTCTTTAATGAAGACAATCCGGTGTACCGAGAACTCGCCAAAGTGCTGGAAATACGGCGAAAAAACATCGTCCTGCGTCGTGGTCGCCAATACCTGCGCCCGATTTCGGCCGCCGATGATGGAGTCTGCTTCAGCTTGCCGGAGATGGTGAATGGACAAATTCGATCGGTCGTGCCTTGGTCGCGGATTTTCAACGGCAAGGAGATGCTACTGGCGATTAACACCGATTATGACCAGCCCAAAACGGCTTGGGTGACGATCGATAATGACCTGCACCAAGGAGGTGATGTTTTGCAGTGCATTTATTCAAAGGACGCGGCGCAGATTGGTCAGTCGGTGACAGTGGAAGCGCGGAATGGGAAGGCGGTATTGATTACGGTTCCTGCCGCAGGACTTGTGATTTTTGGGTGAGGTGAGGACATCATCTGAAACGACAAAGAGCATTTTGATAAGTACGAGTTATCAACTACCTTCAAAGACAATTCATCTTCAAGCAAAGGGGTTTAAAGATCATGAGAAATATCACACAAAGTCAGCCATCATTGCTGGGGCAATTGCGGGAGATTGATCCAAATCTCAACATTCAATGGGACGAGGTGAGAGGGGTAGCATCCTCCATCCGTGGGAACTTAACCACTGCTCCTGCTGTTGCACCCAGTAATCTTCGGGCTGTTGCTGAACCTAATAGCCTAGCTTTCCTGGAAACCTATGGTGAACTATTGGGGCCACCAGATATCAGCAGGTCGCTCAGACTGCTACGCAGCCGCACCGATGATTTGGGATGGGTTCATCTGGCGTTTCAGCAATACTATTATCCCAACGGCGAACAGCCTGCCTTAAGGGAATTGATCCAAGATAACGCCATAGAGGTTTATGGCTCAAAACTGGCAGCCCATTTTAAGTCAGACGGCACATTAATTGAAGTGCAATCGAGTTGCTGGCGAGATATCCAGGTAGATAGAGAATTAGCCATTAATCCTCAACAGTTGCAGACATTACTTCTACAGCGTATTGAACCAGTGCAAGGCTTTTCAGAACTTCGCAGTCGGGTTGAGCCGCAAGAAGGAAGTTTCCCGTTAACTGACCCACCTCGGCTAGTGGTTTACCCCTGGCAAAATGCCTTCCGCCTAGCTTGGCTGTCCTATGGGTATGGAGCCTACAACAGGGATAGCAGGGGGGAACCTACAGAATTTCCTAATATTACCTATGGACAGTTGGTTATTGATGCAACTACAGGCGAGGAAATCCTGTTTGCACCAACCATTCATACGGCGGAAACTGCTGACACTGGCTCTGGTCTTGCAGTAACACCTCTCGGCGGTCCCACCACTCGGACATTAAATATCGTCCGGTTAGACACAACCTCCACCTATCGTCTCAAAGATACGACCCATAGCCGAGACATCGTGACTTACGATGCTGCTTGTAGCACTTCTTATAATTCCAACTCAGAGATTGGAACTGCTCTGGTTAACGGTACTCTTCCGGTTTCAGAAGACACGGAGGGCGACAAGAATTGGAATCGGCTGCCTTCAGCGACTGTTAGCCGCACTAATGGTCAGCAACCAGAAGTCGATGCCCATTATTTCGCTCAGCAGCAGTATGAGTGGTACAATGCGCTGGCTGACAGAGATGGGTGGGATGACGGGCAGTATCCTAACCCTCCAGTGCCTCCTCTAACCATAAATGTCCTTGCTCACTGTTATCCACCAGATGAGTGGGCGCCTGATGACTGCACCACAGTTAATGCTTACCATTGGCGCAGAAAGGCAGCAGGGGTGTGGACATATTGGCTTGCCTTTATGGATAGTGACGGCACCACTTACGACTACTTTGTTGGTTCACATTTCTTCTTTGCACATGAGTATCAACACGCCATCACAAATTGTTCTTTTATCGACGGCGCAAATGACCCAGGACTAACTTACTCGGATTGGTTAGGAGCAGTTCATGAAGGCTTATCGGATGTATTTGCAGGACTCTCTACTGAACAATGGTTATCGGCAAGAGATATTTCCCTAGCTACGCCACAGCAAATTATCCGTAATATTGCCTATCCACGGGATGCAGCAGCTTACGCTTCTAACAAACTAGATAATTTTGATGATCGCAACACCACAACCGACTTCTACGCACGAGGTACTATCCTCGCCCACTGTGCCTTTCTTATGGGTCAAGGTGGGGTTCATCAACGGGCCTCACGCACTCCGGTTCTGATCCCGGTGTATAGTATGGGGCGGCAAACGGTTGGCGGCAAAGATTTTCTAAAAGCTGCGCGGATTTGGTATCGCGCCCTTACTAACTATTTCAGCAATATCGGAGCTGCTACGGGACTTCCAGCGAACGATGAGAACACTTTCCGAACATTGCGAAGTGGTTGCGTGAGTGCCGCAGAAGATCTTTATGGCGTAGATTCTCTCGAACACAAAACAACCATACTGGCGTTTTATGCTGTGGGTCTCCATCCTGTGGGTACTACTTACGGTGCAGACGTAACCTTCCTGCGCTGGGGTGCTAGCTGGTGGATGTCGCGTCCTTATATCGGTATCTCTAGTCCAGATTGGTCATCGGTGGATCTCTTCATCAACAATGGCGGAGCTTCGGAGTGGAATGCTCTCATCAATATCACTGACTCAATGAGCAATCCCACCCAGTATGAAAACACCGTCTATTGCCGCGTCAGAAACGTAGGTGATCAGGCTGCCCAGAATGTACAGGTGAACTTCTATTATGCAAAGGTTGGTACACCCAGCGGTTGGCTAGAGGTGACAGACAAGGATGGCAACATTCAAGTTCTCAATATTGGTACGCTTGTAGCAGGTGAGTCCAATTTCCCGGATAGCGCCCAGAACAGTCCCCCTGCCAGTGCCAGTGTGAAATGGTACATTCCACCTCTAGCAGCGGGTGAAACAGTTGACCATTTCTGCTTGAAGGCCGTTGTCACTTCTGATAACGATGTCAACACTTACAACAATGAGGTGCAGTCCAATATTGCCTATGCTCCCTATACACCAGGAACACCTTTCCGGTTGCCCTTCATCGTCACGAATCCTTTAGATGAGGAAATTGCCCTCGAACTGAAGGTGCAGGGGCCTCTGCCCCGGCGGTGGAAAGCGCGAATTCTAGAAGACACCAAAGGAATAGGGCTGAAACCCAGTGAAGAGCGACTTTTGACCCTGACAATCGATCTGCCCCCCGGTGAAGACCAGCAGCTTGAACCTCCCTTTGATGGGGAAGTCCGAGGGAAGGTATTTGGTTCCCTTTCCGGTCCTTTTGCAGGAACCCTGACTGACATCACCTGGGATGGGCAACGCTTAAAAGGTCGGTTAGTGGGCAACCTGGATGAAATTGGTTCGTTCATCGGTAGCTTTGAAGGGACTTTAGACGTGAAGACTTGGCAAATCAAAGGTCGAGTCACCGGAAACTTTCAATGCGCTGGCACGGGAAACACCAGTCAACCTTGTCTGGGTCTAGAAGCCTGCCTCAGACCTTTGCGGAGAATCGATATCAGCCAGTTGGTTAACGGACAGCCAATCAATGGAACGACAGTTCAGGTGCAAGTTCCGATTCCTGACAATCCTTATGCTTGGAAACTTCCTCCTACTAATACCTATGTGGTTCCAGAAGCAGCAGGTTGTAAGAATCGTTCACTGCTATTTTTGGCAGTTGCGATCGCTATACTTCTGTTTCTTTTGATGTGGCTATATGTCACTCAACAACCAGTTGAATTGATTCCTTGAAGTGAGTCTCTCAAACGTTTCACAAATTCGGAGGAAAAATAGGCGTTGCTGATTTGAGATATGAATCTTCTTTTGTGGGATTTTTAAAACCTAAGTAGGGTCTGCTGAAAAAGTTTTTCCTAGGGGCAGGGTGTAGGGTGTAGGGTGTGGGGTGTGGGGTTTTACCGATTTTGAGGGGGTCAATTACCTAATTTTCAGGGAAAAAGTAGCTGAATTTCCCCCTGATCACTCCCATATCTGGTACTTTTGGATTTCAAAAAAGGCTAAAAGTCTTATCCAGCAAGGTTTTTAGATTTATTCAGCAGACCCTAAGTAGCTGGTTATAATTACGGCAATTCAAAAATGAAACGCATCGGCCTCAAGAGTTGACAGAAAAAGGCTCATCAGGTATTGTCCGATCAATACAACATTAAAAACTGCCTCGCTTCGATCGCCTTGTCAGTCGGGATAGACCGTTCAAAAACAGCAACCAAACCACCACCACCAACCAATGCAGCACCGAGATCGTCCAGAGAGAACCGGTCAGCCAATAGACAACGGTGCAAGTTAATCCCAATAAAGCCGCTAAAATCAAGAAAATAGGCTGAAAAAAAGTCGGATTGCCCTTTTTGTAAAAAATAATTGCATTGAGGGGATGATAGACAGTAAAAAGAGTGATGCTGACCAAAGCAGAGAGGATCAGGTTAGCTGTGGAAGTTGCCGTTTCGGGATGGGGAATTAACAGTACCCGAAAGACGAATTCCTCCCAGAATGCCGGGAAGAAAAAACAGAAGACGAGCATCTTCAGTATCTCTAACGGTCTCCCTTCGGGGGAGCGCCAACGTAAAAAACCCGACCGAAAACCGATAGTTAGGGCGATCGCACCGTATAATCCCAATCCGATCGCCATCACCCCCCAATCCCGACCGGTAAGGGGCAGCACGATCGCTGCCAAGGTGCGACGGAGCATCGGTGCGATCATCGGCATTTCCCCGAATAACTTGGTCGGTGCGAGGGGTAAAATCTCCGGCATCGCTCCCCCGACCTGATTAGTACGGAGGAACCAGAGAGTAGCTCCTGACCGCAGGAAAATCTCGCTAATCACGTCGTTGCTGCCTCGCGGTAACATCGATCGCCAGCTTAGTAGAGCGTTGGCCAGTGTATTTTCCCGAATAAAGCCTTTGCCCCGACTATCGGTGATACCGGCGAGAATTTGGGCGTTTTGCCGCCAATCGGGCCGGATCACCCCCCGGGGAGCTAATACCCGTTCCAAACGATCGCTCAATTGTCCCAAACGTTGAAAACGCAAGGTTTCTGGGTCGTCGGCATGGGTTGTCAACCAAGCGGCGATCTGCGGATCGGTTTCAAACTGGTGGCGTAGGGTAGCGATCGTGATATAAAGGGCCTGATTCGAGTCCTGCACGCAGGAAGTCGCAGGAGTAACGCTAGAAACCCCGGTCCCGTCCCCGATCCGGTAGCGAGCCATCATGATCTCTAACTGCTTGTGGAATTCTGTCAGGGGGGACAGAGAAACCCCGCCGAAGTTATAATCCTCCAATAGGTCTAATTTCACGATCGCATCGGATAGGGGTCGGGAATTAAGCCATCCCCGCTCTAAACTACCCGTATAGTTCGCCCAACTCTGATATCCAGATAAAATCCCCTGGGGATTGTGAGCGTACACCTGATCATAATCGAGCTGCCACTGTAACTCTCCCGTCAGGGCATCCCGAATCACTTCGTAGAGAAAATAGGAAAAATGACCCGTTACCGTTCCTAATTGAATAATTTCACCTTTTTTACCGCCGATTCCCCCGAAGAGATGAATTCCTATGCCTTTATCGCCCTCTTTCCATGATTTTTTTTCACCCTCCGGCAGGACTGTTACCCGACTGGCGGTTCCTTTGCGGGATGGGGTATCGTTCCAAGTGCTGCGGGCGATGTAATCTTGGCCCGATTGCACCCCGGTCAGGGTTGCCGTCGGTTGCAGTTGAAACAGCGATCGAGGTTTGATTGCTTGAACGGTAAAGAGGTTATCCCGTCCCCGCGCACCGTAGATATACCAGCCCTCCTTTCCTTCCCTCGCCGCTGCTAACTGTCGGGGGGTCGAGATAAAACGTCCTCCGGAAACTAAGGGTTGTTGGGGAATGCGGATCACTTCCGAGCTGCCGTCGAATTGTCCACTGTCGCGGTTATAGTGTTGCACTCGGAAAAGTTCGCTGCCACAGGGGGGTGAACCGGGGCAAACCTTGGGGATGTCGCTGGGGGTTCGGGGGGGAGCTTCGCCGATAATTTTCACCAATGCCACAAAGCGCCCGGTAACGATCAAGGGCATTCGCTCCACTTGTAATGACGTTTCCCCGATTTCTGCATCGGGAAAGCTGACCACCACATCATCGAGCGGTCGCGATCCAGCCAGCGCTTGCAGTGGTCCGACCCCTGAACGACCATTCAAGCGAGTCGGTAGGATATTTCCCTGTTTTTCACTCTCGATCGCCTCTGGAGTGAAGCGAATATCCTTAGTAACCAGTCCTAAATATCGAGCCAGTGCCGGGGATTGCCGCCAACCTAAACGAACTTTTTGACCGACTAAATCTGGCTGCGGTGCTTGGTAAACCTGCAACCAAGTCCAATCTTCCCCCGGTGTCGCCGAATATTCCTCCGGTTTTGGCAAAATCAGGCGACCGATCCAGGGGGCGATCGGTTGATACCATCGCGGATCGAGGGATTGCTCTAGGGGAAAATAACCTGGTTGATTGACCGCTAACCGACTCATGATCCAGTAGTCAGCCTTGGCTTCTTCCACAGGCCGCGGACTGAACAGAAAAACCGCTAGAGCGATCGCTGCTAGGGAGAGAAGTATCCAGACAATCCGGGAAATCGTTCTTTTCATGGCATAGCTGACGCTCATAGATCGAGTCAGGTTTCTCCAGCCTACAGCGTTTAGACTAAGTAGCTGGTTATAATTAAATTAAAAATGGATTTTAGGTTCGATCCCCCCTGCCCCCTTGATAAGGTAGGGTTGATTCATGAATCAACCCTACCCTTGATAAGGGGGGTGCCGATCCCCCCTTAATCCCCCCTTGATAAGGGGGGTGCCGATCCCCCCTTAATCCCCCCTTGATAAGGGGGGTGCCGATCCCCCCTTAATCCCCCCTTGATAAGGGGGGTATCTGATAATTTTTAACGCCTACCTACTTATCCCTGAAATTCCGTCAAAATCCCATAGATAGCCCAGATAGCCATGGCGCGTAAATAATGACAGGCGCGAAAAGTTCCCACCGATGTTATTGCTTCCGGGGTGCGAAATTGTAAGCCATTTTCATAGACTTGTTTCACCACCGCTTCTGTAATTTGCCATCCTTGCTTTTCCATTCCCATTTGTAGTAAAAAAGCCACCAACCCAAAATTAATTCCTACCCAAACTTCCAAGGGATGAGTTGCCTGGGGATTTTCGGGAGTACCATCGGGTTTTAACCCATTTGCCGCCCCAAATTTTCCCCCATGAAACTTGAGAAAACAAGCCTGATAAATCTTACCTAAAGCTGATTGCGTGTATTGATTTTCTACCACATCCGGTAAAGCCAATAAACGGGCATAAAATTGACCGCATAATTGGTCAGTCATCACCACATCGGAACCACTGCCACTATCTAAATTATAATATTCTCCATTCCAGAGAGTCTGATGATAAATAGCGCGAGATTGCTGTAACCAACTGGCAAAAATTGCCGTATCTTCTCCAATGATTTCGCCAATTTTAATCGTTGCTTCTAGGGCCGCTATCCACAAACCACCACAATAGGCACTAATTCCTTGTAAACGCCAATCATCAAAGGTTTGGTCTGGTGCGCCGGAATTTTCGGGAATCCCATCGTTATCAAGGTCAAAAGTTTTTAAATATTGCAAAGTCAGGACAATTGACGGCCAACATTCCCGCAGAAAATCCTCATCTTTAGCCCCCGTTAATAAATAATCCCGATAGACTAATAAAACAAAATCACTGCCTAAATCTTTCCAGAGATTACAATCTTGATAACTGGTGTAATTGCTCTTTTGCCAAGGGTGTTCATTGGGTGCGCCTAAATCGTGGGGAGTGGCATTTTTAGCCTTACGAATGGCACTAGCTTGGTTATATCCAATAATCCGAGGAGTGTCGTCACTGCTGGGAATTGCCCTCGCAAAAGCTTCCATGACGGCCTTTTCTAAGCGCGGCCATAACATCAATAACCCAAAGGAACCATAGAGACGCACATCCAGACTTTCATACCAACGATAATCAATACATTCTAACACTCCGAATTGACCGATCGCATCCTGTTCCGTGGCGGCCGTCCAGAGAGTACCGCCGTCCGTTAACAGGTATAATTCATTAAATAAAGCCATTTTAAACCAATCGGCCAGATCGCTGCGTTCTAGGATCGGTTTTTGCCAGTTAATAATATTTTCTCGCCATGTATCGCCGTGTTTTAAAGCCGTGCGTACCATCGCCCAAGCATTTTGACCATTGCGACCGAAAAAGTCCGTATAACGACGATAATAGTTAATTCCTTGGGCAAATTCGGTTACGGGTAAATCCCAAGCTAAAATAAAAGGAATTTTGCGAGTTTTCCCCGGACGAATGGTAAAACGAATCGCCATGGCCGTGGCCGTTTGTTCCCCTTTTTCGGCGGTGGTTTCGTCCTCAATATCCGGTAAAGAGCCATTCATGGCGAAATAGTCCCAAACTTCGCCCCCATCGCCAGCAGGGTTCCATTTACCCCGATAGAATACCTCTAGACTTGGATTAGTGATAGTGGCAATCGCCATCTGTCCATCCCCTTCCCCGGGGTTTTCGTAATCCCGACGCATTAGACAGCCAACGCGGAAATTATCGACAATCCATTGATTATAATTACCCTCACTTTCCCCCCATTTTGATTGATATTCATAGACGGGACTGCCATCATCTCTCACCTTAACCACTGGGGATTTAATCGCGTTAGTAAACCAACCGATTGTATTTTGCCAAGTCAGCATAATACTAATAGTAATCGGTTTATCGGTGGGATTATGAGCCGTCCATTCAAATAGGGCTATAGGATAACTACTTTCTTGATAATTATGCGCCCAAACTGGTGAGAATTGTTCACAAATTAATTGAGTCTGAAAAACATCTTTGTACTCGTACCAACTGCGGGGATAAAGGGCAGAATATGTTCCCTTTTCGGCTGGATACCACGACCAGCGCGATAATGTTCCATCCGTCGGGCTTTCCGTCGCCATAGCGTAGGCTTGGGTGCTTCCGTCTTCTGTTTGTTCAAAAATGCTAAATTGACAGGCGGCAAGGCTATTAAAACTGTGTTCACCGCCGTCCAGATGCCAGAGGTTAAAGTCACCTTTGGGGGAACGTCCGATGCAACCGGCCCCAAATCCCCCCAGAGGCATCCCATGCCAAGGACCATCATCTAAATTGCTGGCGTAACGGACGCTGTAGGGTTTTTCCCAACCTTTGCCTAGAGGACGTTTCCAAGCAGCGGCGGGAATTTCTGGAAGGGAGACGAGATTAAGCATAGATTTAAGTGGGAATTATGAATTATGAATTATGAATTAGGAATTGGGGATAAGGGAGAGGGGATAAGGGAGAGGGGATAAGGGATAAGGGAGATGGGAGAGGGGATAAGGGAGAGGGGAAAGGGGAAAAGAGAGAATAAATAAAAATAATATCCTGAATTCAGACTCTACCGAACCTGTCATGTAAAACTATCAACAACTCGTGCTTGTAAAGCTTGTATACTAAAGCTTTGAGTTTTTGTTAGATTGATATTTATCAACTTTAGAGCATTGCTGGGCAGAGAGGGAGCTTGAGGAATCTTCTACAGTGTAAGTTCGGAAGAACCATAATTCATAATTCATAATTCATAATTCATAATTCTGACTCCACCAAGAAACTTTTTTAGTAAACCCTAATTATTCGCTAAAGAGATAATTACTGCGATCGCTCACTGGCCAATCTTGATTTTCTCCACCGATAATTAAACGTTTAATATCGACAAAATCCTTACTTAATTGGGTCAAGGCATTGATTAAAATATCTAAAGCAATAAGATCGCTAGTACCAAGGTCAAACCAACAACGTCCCCAAGTACCTAAGTATTCAAAATCGGTCATATTGTGCATCGGTGACATAAAGGCATTTTCGGCCATATCTGGATCGTATTCCATATAACTAATATCGACTCCCACCTCCTGTACCTGTAGGTTTTCGGCATTGAAAGCCCCTAATTTACCCAAATAAAACCAAGAGGCAAAAACTTCTTCTACATATTGCTGTTCCATATTCGAGGGAACTGTCGAAAATTCCAGCCAAAACCAGACATCAAAAGGATTAAATTCGCGAAATTGTACTTCCATATTTTTTATAGGAGACAGGAGTAGTCACTGATAACTGATAACTGATTACTGATTACTGATTACTGATTACTATGCTGTAATTTCCAGAGAAAACTAGCGAGGAGATTGGTGATAATATGAGCGAGGATCGGGATTAATAAATTACCGGTGATGATGACGGTATAACCGAGGGCAAAACCGACAACAGTTGCCCAGATAACATAGGGCCATTGTTGGGAACCGCTAAAATGGAGGATACCAAAAATCAGACTAGAAACGGTTAAACCAAAGATATTTAAGCCCAAAGCTGGCAAAATCACCCCGCGAAATAATAATTCTTCACTTAACCCCGGCAGTAATCCAATCCAAATTAAATCGGGCCATGCTAAAGGTTTAATGACTAATTCTAAGTAAGCGTTAGCACTATGGCGATAACTAGGCCAAAAACCATAGAGAAGCCCACTAATTCCACTAATTGCCCCCGCTAAGGCTAATCCGAACAGGAAATCCGGGAGAGTCCAGCGAATGGCGGGAATAGCGATCGCACCGAAATATTGCCAAACTTTGGCGACTACCAGCAAGATAATCGCCGTTACCGCCATAATGGTGAGGACTTGTGTGCGTGTCAGGGGATCAAATTCGGGATTAGGGGAATTAGTCACGGATTCTCGGATAAACAGCGTAAAGAGTTTAAATTAGGGCGAAGAGATGCGAGGTTAACCCCTGCCCGTTGACAAACGATCGCACCGATCGCCTCCATATACGAGTGTACCCTAATTGCTTTCACCCCTAGGGGTTCTGGGGCCACCTTCATTCTTGTACTATTTTCCTGCACAGCAATCAGTACAGTTTTTTCTTGACAAAAACTTAGAACTGTGCTAGAGCCGCAGGCACTGGCGGGAACGATCAGCGCGTCCACCTCCCGGCTCCAAATAGCATCGGGACCGGGCTGCTTGACCAATTGGGGGGCGCGACTTAAACCCACCAAAACGCAGGGTAAAAAAGTATAACCGATTTCTTCGGCTGCGGCCTTGGGGGAAAGTTGCGGATCGAGGGGCAGCGGACTTAAAGCGGGAGCGTGGGCCGCCGGTATTTGGAATTGTCGCACCACCAGATGGGAAATTACCGCTTCGGCCCCGGCAAGGGGATCCACCCCCTGACCATGGCGATAATTAGCCAGGGCAATGCTATCGGGATCGTCGGGAAAACGGGCAACAATGGCGATCGCTTCCGCCCGGCCTTGCTTAATCAGTTTTTCTGCCCCCCGCAGCAAGCTGTCGGGATTGCCAATTGTTCCCCAACTGGCCCCGGAGGCTGCCTCTCGCAACTGCACATTTAAGGGGGCATCGGTGATAACGTAATCGGTGAGATCTAAGCCTAGGGTGGCCCGGACAGCATCGGCAGCCTGAAGGTGTCTTTGCAAGAGGTCAAATTCAATGGCGCGATCAAATAGTAACCCGATGCGATTTTGATGGACGGGACTTAATCCCCAATCCCCCCGGGCAAAACGATCTAAAGCGTAACCCTCTACATAATAGGTGTTGGCTAGGGGCCAGTACAGTTGGGCGCCATTAAGGACATTGGGATGGGTAATTAGGCGATCGCAAACTTGAGCGATCGCTCTGGCCACGGGAATGCCATCCCCAGCATAACCGCCAATCGCTGCCCCGATGCCGGTGGGAATAATTAGTACGGCGGTATAGGGACGGGAATTCACGAGGCAGTGGTGACAATCGCTTCGACTTTGACTTGATTATTCTCGGTATCCACTTCTGTGATTGCCCAACGCAAGGGTTCACCGCGTTTGGCTAATTCTTTTTCGATTTCTTGCTGCAGTTGTTGCGGGGTTTCCTGTAGGTCGATTTCGGCACTAATAAAGTGAGTGGTCATGGGGATTGTCTGGGATAGTTATCCCCTCAGTTTATCAAGATTTTGCCCTCTTGCGCTGGTTTATCGGCTCTCTGGGTCAGGAACCACAAAGAGACAAAGGACACAAAGATCGATCGCTGATATGTAAGTTAAGGGACTTGCGCTTTGATAATGTACCTTTTGGGCGAACGCAGTTCGCCCCTACATTGTGGACAAAATCCGTTACTGTAGGGGCGCAAAGCTTGCGCCCTCCGATCGATTGGGATATTATTCCCACGCAAGTCCCTAAACTGATCACACAGACAATGAGAGAGCCAGATCCGTTCTCGTACTATAATTGATACTAGGCTTTCCCCTAGAGATTATGATCGCAGTTCCCAACTACATCAGTCCCCAAGAATATCTCGCTATCGAGCGCCAGAGTCAGATCCGCCATGAATACCGACGTGGTTTGGTTTATGCGATGGCCGGCGGTACGGATAATCACGAGCGCATCGCCTTCAATTTTCTCAAAGTCATTGACGAACATTTCGGCGACTCTACAGACTGTCGGTTTCACTCGGGTAATGTCAAGGTTAACTATCAAGATCAGTTTTATTACTATCCCGATGCTTTTGTTACCTGCGATCCTCGCGATCGCCAAGATCGTTATCTGAAACGCTATCCGAAACTAATTGCGGAAGTGCTTTCCCCCAACACGAAGGCTTTTGACAAGGGCGAAAAATTCCAAGATTATCAACAGATAGAAACTTTAGAAGAATATGTATTAATTTCCCAAGAAATCCAGCGCGTGGAATGCCGTCGCCGTAATTCTCTGGGGACATGGGAAACGACTATTTACGAGACAGGCGATCGCGTGATCCTGTCAAGTATTAACCTAGAGTTAGCCATCGCCGATCTCTACCGGGGAATAGATTAAAATGTGAACTACTCTCAAGGGAGTTGAGAGCTTGCTGCTTCCATGGGAATGGATAGACCGCATTTAGTTTATTTGTACTAACTAGCTCGGCAATTTTCCAGCCATTGTTCTAAATCTTGTAGTGACTGAAAATCTAACAAAGCTTCTCCCAAGTTTTCTAACTGTTCTAGGTCAAGACTGCGAATATTGGGCAATAATTCGGGGGAAATGTCCCCTACACGCCGATTTAATTGACGTAAAACTAGGTTAGCTTCTCCTTCTTGTCGTCCCTCTTGTCGTCCCTCTTGTAAACCTTCCGACCAGATTTCTTGATAGATAACTGATTCTTTCATGATGTCCTTCCTTAATAATCGTTGGATGATGTCTTTCTTTAATACTAACCCGGCTAGAATTGCGGTAGATGCGGCCAGATTACTTTGTTCTCGACTATCGCTGATTTGCTCGATTTCTTGGGCAATTTGCCGCAGTAAGTTTTCTTGTTTCTCAGCTTGAGCGAGTATGGCAAAGGGAAACAGTCCGGGGGCCTTTAATAGGGGTTCCGAGGGTTGTTCCCACAGTCTAATCACTTCAAATTGATGAGAGGTTTTCCCTTGTTTATAATCATTCTGTCGGACTGTGGGGGAGTCACTTTTCCTTAGATAAATAGGGTGCATCTCAATTTTGGAGAAATATCAATATCACATTTTGGGCGCACGCGATGCGCCCCTACCATAATATTATTGTAGGGGCGAATTGCATTCGCCCTCTTTTAATAACTTCTGCTGATCACTACAAGTACGAGAGAGCCACAAATATGAGATGCACCCGATAAATAACCACTTGATGGATAGGTTTACGCGGATAGCGTCGATAGAGTCTGGTGGCATAATCTAGCATTCTATAGGGAATATCTTCTTTAGGGTCGGTTTGGAACTTTTTATCACCCTATCCCCAAAAATAACAAAAAGATGTTTATTCGGGAAAGGGTATATCTAAACTCATTTGTTGTCCTTGGGTTTCCCTTTGTTTTTCGGCAGCTTTCAGGACTTCAAAGGTGAGGATAACATCGAGACGTTTTTTCTGTTCAAGGATTTCTTGTACTGTCACAATCTCAATTTTATCGACACTTTGACTCATATAACGACCGCGATAAATTCCCGCAGATTTGGCTGTTTGTATCATATCTTTGCTGGGGGGTTTCAAGGTGATAAATATACCCAGGGCTGCCCCTTGTAGTGTCATGGTTCCCTGTAGATCTCTGATGTCTCCTGATTTGACATTACCGGATTTTACTTGAAAAACAATTTTCTCCCGATTGTCTTTATCTCCCTGAAAATAGGCAATAGCATCGATTCCTTTATCTGCCCCTTTTTTGTCATTAATCACGGCCCGGTTATTACTATAGGTTAAAACCGCCCATTTCTCAAATTCTTTGCGGGTACGATCATCCGGTTTAGTGGCTAATGCTTTGGCTGATTCTAGATCTTTGGGAATACCATTCAGTTCAATTTTATCTAAAACATTTTTACCAAAGGAGTCCTCTAATCGCTTTAACATTAAGCTAATACTCTGATAGGTTATATCAATTCCAATCCAGTTTCTTTCTAATCTCTCTGCTACAGCGATAGTCGTTCCACACCCACAATAGGCATCTAAAATTATGTCTCCTTTATTACTACTTGCTTTGATTATTCTTTCTAACAATGCCTCCGGTTTTTGCGTGGGATAACCGAGTTTTTCAGATGCTTGTGAGTTAATTGGAGGAATATCATTCCATAAATTTGTCAGTGGTACTCCAGGCATTTCTTCTAAATACTGCTTTAATCTAGGAGTACCATTTCTTGTGTAATATAATTTATTTTGTTCTTCGTATTTCTGCATTGTTTCTATAGGGCATCTCCACAGCTTTTTAATTCCTTTCCAATCATAGTTATAACCACCACCTGACAGTCCACCAGCAGTCAAATCTCTATCTAAAAATCTTCCTTTGCCATCTTGATGCTTATAATATTTTTTCAGATATTCTTCTGAATATGGCTTAAATTGTTGATTAAACATCAAAATTCGCTTGGAATATAAAAAAATAACATCAGTGGTATTAGCAAAAGTCTTGGAATCTGAATGAGCAGATGTTCTTTCCCAAGTAATTTCAGCAATATAATCACCCCCCTGAGAGCAAAAAATAGTATCTAAAACTATTTTTAAATAATGACTAGCAGTAGGATCGCAGTGGAGATAAAAGCTACCGGTAGATTTTAAAACTCGATGGATTTCCACGATCCTCAGAGTCATACTCACCAGATAAGCGAGAAGACTACCTTTACCTAAAACTTTGGTTAAACCGTCAATTAAATCAATAGTCTGACTGGTAAATTTACCCTGATAGTTGCTTTGAATTTCTTCTAAAGCTTCGTTAGCGTGATTATCCCATGTCCAGGTATCCACAAACGCTTGTGCTTGTGCTTGATCTTCCTTACCTAAGTTGTTATAAATTTGGTTGTAATTGCGTTTAGAATTAAAGGGTGGATCGATATAACAAAGATCGATCGATTCATCTTTGATATACTTCCGCAGCACTTCTAGGTTATCACCGTAGTATAGTTTATTGACCATAGAGATTAAGGGGATTGACTGCATTCTCAATTGTATTATTATTCCCCCTTAAAGAGGACGAATGCAATCGCTCCAGAGAATAATATGATTGTACCAATAGTAGAAGCGCATCATGTGCGCCCAAAATTTAATTTTCTTAAGTTCATCTTGCCTGAAAATGAGGGGGTCGCAGGCAGGCACGGATTCCCATTATATAAATAAGTATATGTCAAGTGCTGGGATTTTGTCAAGAGGAATTAAGTAGCTGGTTATAATTAAATTAAAAATGGATTTTGCCTTTAATCCCCCCTTGATCCCCCCTTAGTCCCCCCTTGATAAGGGTAGGGTTGATTCATGAATCAACCCTACGATGAATCACCTACTATGAATCAACCCTACTATGAATAATCAACCCTACTATGAATAATCAACCCTACCTTGATAAGGGGGGTTTGATCCCCCATTAGTCCCCCCTTGATAAGGGGGGTTTGATCCCCCATTAGTCCCCCCTTGATAAGGGGGGTAATCTGACAGTTTTTAACACCTAACTACTTAGCAATCCCCAACTAATCAAGGATTACTCAGGATACTGACCCGGACTTTTTCGCCATTTTGCAAAGGTTTACTACTATTAACGACGAAACGCTCCCCCGGTTCAAGTCCGGTGATAATTTCTACTTGACCGTCGAGCGCTTGACCGAGACGAACAGGACGTTTTTGCACTTGTGAGTTAGACTCGGAAAGGACAAAAATGGCCGAGGATTCCCCTTGACTGACAATTGCTGTTTCGGGGACAATCACCTGAGGGGCAGAATTATTATTAAACCGCACCCGGGCCAATAATCCCCCTTTAATTAAACCATCCCCATTGGGTAGAGTAATCTCCACGGGAATCCGCCGGGCCGTGCCTTGGCTGAGGGGAAAAATCCTGTTGATGCGACCGGAAAAATTTCTCTCACCGAAAGCATCAAGGCTGACATTAACCGTTTGTCCTAAATTAATCGTTTTTAAATCCAATTCCGATAATAATACTACTACCTTGACCTGTTGAAAATCACCAATTTTGAGGACTTCATCGCCGATACTGACTAAATCCCCCGGCTCTTTTAGTTTTTCGATAACTATCCCCGTCGCCGGTGATTTAAGAATAGCGTAGGCCTGACGTTGTTGTTCCTGAGCGATGACCGATTTTTGGGCGGCAATTCTGCCGATAATTGCCGCCACCACCTGTTCCTCCACTTTAATTCTCGATCTGGCGCTATTAACGGCTTTTAAAGCCACTGCCGCCGTGGTTTGGGCTGTTTCGCCCTGTTGCAGGGGAATCGCCCCTTCTAGGGCTAATTTTTGCAGGCGCTCGCCATCATTTTTGGCCTGTTGGTATTGTAGTTGTAGGCGCTCCACTTCAATTTCAGCGTTACTGACTTCAATTCTCGCCCGGGCTAATTCCGCTTCTAGGGCGGACAGGGCGGCTTTTTCTTGCCGGACAACGGTGGCAAGGAGACGATCATCAACATGAGCGAGGATTTGTCCTAATTGCACCTCATCTCCCACATCGACGGGGAGATTGAGTAACTGACCGGTGGCTTGCGATCGCAGAGAAACTACTTTTAAAGGTCGGGTAGTTCCCGTGTAATCGAGATTGCGTCCGATGGTTGCCAGTTTAGCGGTGGTGACGTTGACGGTAGTAGTACGGGCCGCTGGTGACGGTGGTTGGGTTTCGGTCCCGGGAGAACAACTCGCGCTTAAGGATAAGATAACCAGAGCGGCGAGGATAATCGGAGTCGATCCCATGGCGATAATCTTGCTAGAAAGCTGCTTTTGAGTCGATGGTCGCTTATTCCTCGTCCCAAGCTTCTACCGCTACCACTTCGCTGAGAGGGTCTTGCATGGAGAAACCGAAATCGAGCAACTCTTGCTTCCAGTATCCCCACTCATCTCCGTATAAAAGAGCCAGTTTCCAGATACTATCGCTAGGTTTGACTACTTTTGCATCTATCCACTTGCTAACCTTGCGTTGAAACTTCACCATCGGGTGAGCTACGGCTTGTTTGGTCATAAATTCAATTGCTATGAATACTTAGGATTTTGCGCTTCCCGACTAAACTAACTCAAGACTAAGACTTTTGCCATTACAAAGGAGCGAGAAGCGCGTTTATTAACTTACTTGTACACCAGATCCGTGGTTTTAGGCAAGTCTTTTTAGCCAAAAGTACGGTAATTACTACTATAGATTAGTATAACCGGAGGCCACAATCATGGAACCGATGCCTCGATCGGTGAAAATTTCCAGTAAAAGGGCGTGGGGAAGACGACCATCGATAATATGAGCGGCCTGAACTCCCTGGGCCAGCGATCGCACACAGCAGCCAACTTTGGGAATCATCCCGCCGGCAACGATGCCTTTTTGAATCAACTCCCGGGCCTGTTGGATATCCAATTTAGCCAATAAAGTGGAAGGATCCTTATAATTCTCTAAAATTCCGGCTGTATCGGTCATCAAAATCAGTTTAGCTGCCCCTAAAGCCGCCGCTATTTCTCCGGCTACCGTATCGGCATTGATATTATGAGCTTGGCCGGTTTCATCGGCGGCCACACTAGAAATCACGGGAATATAGCCACTATTGACCAAGGATTCGACGACGCTAGTATCGACACTGCTGACTTCTCCCACAAAACCAATGCCCTCTTTACCCACGGGACGGGCAGTGATCAGATTACCATCCTTACCGCATAATCCTACCGCTTTACCGCCAGCTTGATTGATCAAGGCCACAATTTCTTTATTGACGCGCCCCACTAGCACCATTTCTACCACATCCATGGTGGCGGCATCGGTGACGCGTAAACCGTCTTTAAATTGGGGTTCAATGCCTAATTTATCCAGCCAACTATTGATTTCTGGACCGCCGCCGTGGACAATAACGGGACGAACCCCCACACAGGAGAGAAAAACGATATCTCGCATGACCGTGTCTTTGATATCGCTGTTATTCATGGCCGCGCCACCGTATTTAACCACTACGGTGCGACCGCGAAATTCTTGAATATAGGGTAGGGCTTCGCTGAGGATTTTCACCCGTTGGGTATCGTTTTCGTGGATATTATTGTTCATGGGTTTTTTTACCTGTCTGATTCAGTGACCAGTTTAGCGGTTTCGGGTTTGGCAAAAACTGTTCACCTTGAACGGATTGCTAGAAAGTCTTAGAGTTGCCGAATTTTTCGACGCAACGGACAAAAATCTCGACTCCCATGGCTAACACCGATTCATCGAAATCAAAGCGGGGATGATGGTGGGGATAGGCTAATCCTAATTCGGGATTGGCAGACCCCAAGAAGAAATAACAGCCCGGTACTTCCTGTAAAAAGAAGGACATATCTTCCCCTCCCAGGGTTTGACATTCGGGAACGATTCCGGCCGGGGTTTCCACCACTTGTGCGGCGATTGCTCGCACTAATTCCGCCATCTGATCATGATTGATTACCGGGGGATACAATTGCCAGTAATCGAATTGATAACTAGCCCCCTGACTTTGGCAGATGCCCGCGATAATTTCTTCCATCCGTTGTCGGAAATAGCCCCCTAACTGGGGATTGAAATAGCGCACCGTCCCACTGAGATTAGCACTATCGGCGATCACGTTTCTGGCGGTTCCCGCCGCTAATTTACCCACAGTCACCACGGCGGCATCGAGGGGGTTAAGGTTGCGGGCGACGATGGTTTGCAAGGCGTTGACGATTTGGGCCGCCACCAGTAGTGAATCGACGGTTTGATGGGGAATTGCCCCGTGGCCGCCCCGGCCTTGAATCTGGAGATCGAAACATTCCACCGCCGCCATTAAAGGCCCATTTTTCACGCCCACTGTCCCTAAGGGCAGATTATTCCAGAGATGTAGGCCGATAATTCCGTCCACGTCGGGATTTTTCAGCACTCCCGCTTCGATCATCGGTTTCGCCCCCCCCGGCCCCTCTTCGGCGGGTTGGAAAATAATTTTTACTGTCCCCTTGACATCGTGACGGTTTTGTGCTAGGTAAACTGCTGTGCCGAGGGCGATCGCTGTGTGACCATCGTGACCACAGGCGTGCATTTGGCCGGGATGTTGGGAACGATAGGGGACTTGGTTTTCTTCGGCGATCGGTAGTGCATCCATATCGGCCCGCAGGGCTAAAACTGGCCCCGGTTGACTGCCTGCGATGGTGGCGACAATTCCGGTGCCGGCGATGCCGGTTTGATGGTCAATTCCATATTTAGTCAGGGTTTGACTGATTAAGGAGGCGGTGAGGTGTTCTTGAAAGCCTAGTTCTGGTTTTTGGTGTATTTGTCGGCGCCAGTGAACCAATTGCGGCTGCAGGCAACGAATAGCAAGGCGAATTTGAGGGCAATTTAAGCTATTAGGAACGGGAAAGGAGGAAATCATCGGGTTTGGGCGGCTAGATTTTTTGATCATTAGGGGTCGAGAAGATCGTCACCGACCTCCCCTCCCATTTAGAACCGTGCTTGAGATTTTCACCTCATACGGCTCCTCGTTTGACTGTTCCCTTGTTAAAGATACAGCTTGACTTCCTTTGGTTAACTGTGTATTATCTAGACTGACAAAATCTTCGTGGGATGTCAATCAAGATGGTTCTAGGCCTCCATAGGATGCCGATTGAAGCTATCCTTAGATACTATCCCTGAGTAGTAGTTAGCCCAACCTCTAATGATTGGGTTTAGTTTACTAATCAAGGCTGATTGAGGTTCTGTTTTATGTATTTTAATTACACCTTTAATCGCTTCTGTGTGGAGTTTAACTGCTTTTTGGCTAGGTTTAATATGGGTTAGGAATGTTTTGTTCCCGTGTCCAGTTTTACCTGCTTTGTGTTTTCCTGCTGGGTATTGTCTGATGTTGAACCCGAAGAAATCAAAACCGGGTTCTTCTGTTTTCCCATTATACTCAATAGACCTCGACCTAATATTATCTCAAGACCAAAAGTCTTTCTAGTTAAGGAATCTACCCGAATAAAAATTATTTTAATTACCTCATATTTTTTCAGTGAAATTGAATTAGCAACGATAGATATACATTCCAGCCATCGAACTATTTAGTTAGTACATAGACTAAAGGCAAGCTGTGACTCGGTTATAATTTTTGGAGATGTCTATTACACTGCTGTAAAATTACGATGGTTCAGGTCGGACACGGAACCCAGCCTAATCTTGGATGGTTGGCAGTGGTCACAATCTTGGCGTTAGGTTACACCTCGGAGCCTTCCGTTCCCCGCTTCAATTCCAGAGTTGTGATTTCTGAAACTGGGGGTGGCTATCGCCGTTACTCTCAACTTGTAAAGATTTATTACAAGTGTATTGACCTTGAGTCCCCTTTACTAAACGTCGGGACAGATAAACAGTTATAAGGTTGGTCAAGGTTGACCTTTTAGATTCAGTCAAGGGACTGAAGACCTTACTAGGCGGTTATTTTGGGGATTTAAACCCTATTTCATGCCCAAACGTTTCGCGCACTGAATTTACCGTTTAGCGGCAACAATGGCAAAAACGGTGGTATGGGGATCGTCTTTTAAAGTCACCCCTTCCGGCATTTTTAAATCACCCACGAGCAGGGATTGCCCCACACCGATCTCCGAAACGTCAAATTCGATCACTTCTGGGATATTATCAGCAGTACAGGAGACATTAACTTCGTTGACGAACTGTTCGATTAAACCGCCCTGTTTGGTTCCGATCGCTTCTCCCATGGCTTTAATGGGAACAACGATATCGAGCTTACCGTGGGCAGATACCGAGAAGAAACTGAGGTGATAGAGATTTCTTTTCCAGGGATGAGATTGTACCTCTTGGATCAAAGCTTTTCCTGTCCAAGGCATTTCGGGAACATTCACATCCACCAGGGTGTTATTTACCGAGGCTTTTTTCAGTAGAGTTAAGGCCGCTTTTTCAGGAACCACGAGGGAAACCGATTCCGTGCCGTTGTGGCCGTAGAGAACCGCTGGGATCAAACCCTGACGACGTAGGGCCCTGGGGTTAATATTTTCGGGTCTTTTTTGACATTCAACGCTAACTTGCATAGTTGACTAATCCTCTTTGACAATGATTTAAAATTCGTAATTATCCCAAGGTGAGCCATTTTCGTCCAAAAGAGCGCGTTTGGGTCCGTGAATGGGATCTTCAACGATAATAGTTTGGTCGCGACTAGCTCCTAGGGAGATAATCGCGATCGGTACTTCCATAATCGCCCCTAGGAATTTTAGATAATCGAGGGCCTGTTTAGGCAGCTCTTCCAGACTGCGACAATCACTGGTGGGTTGTTGCCACCCCGGCATCGTTCGGTAAATCGGTTGACAACGGGCGAATTCCCCGGCACTACTGGGTAAATGGCGACAGGTTTTGCCGTCCAATTGGTAGGCCACACAGACTTTGATTTCCTCTAGGGTATCGAGAACATCTAATTTGGTAATCGCTAGACAGTCTAAACCATTGATTCGCACCGCATAACGACCGATCACCGCGTCAAACCAACCACAGCGACGACGACGGCCGGTGGTGGTCCCGAATTCTGCCCCGCGATCACACAATAACTGCTCGATCTCCCCCTCTAATTCCGTGGGAAATGGACCTTCGCCTACCCTAGTGGTGTAAGCTTTGGCCACACCGATCACTCGATCGATTACCGTCGGACCGATACCAGAACCCACACAAGCACCCCCAGCGATCGGATTGGAGGAGGTAACGTAGGGATAGGTTCCGTGATCGAGGTCAAGTAGGGTGCCTTGGGCCCCTTCAAAAAGAATATTCTTACGCTTGCGGATTGCTTCGTAGATTTTTAGGGAACTATCGACCACATGGGGACGCAGTTTCTCGGCATATTCTAGATATTCCTCGATCACCGTCTTCGGATCTAAAGGCGGTAAGTTATATAACTTTTCTAAAATGACGTTTTTATAATTGGTCGTCCATTCTAGTTTTTGCCGCAGATTCTCGGTATTCATCAAGTCGATGACTCGAATGCCGATGCGCTCGGATTTGTCGGCATAGGTGGGGCCGATACCCCGTCCAGTGGTGCCGATTTTATATTTACCCCGTTTTTCCTCGGATGCTTGATCGAGCAGCCGATGATAGGGCATAGTGACATGAGCCGTTTGCGAGATATAGAGATTGTCGGTGGTAACATTGAGGGCGTGTAATTGCGCCATCTCTTTGAGTAACACCGAGGGATCTATGACTGTTCCTGAGCCGATTATACATTCCGTATCTGGGTAGAGAATCCCAGAGGGAATTAGATGGAGTTTGAACGTTTGCTCCTCGACGACGACGGTATGACCCGCATTTACGCCGCCTTGAGAACGCACCACCACATCCGCCGATCGACTCAGCAGATCCGTGATTTTTCCTTTTCCTTCGTCGCCCCACTGAGCGCCGATTACAATAACGTTAGCCAAGGTATTTTAGTCTAGCTAAAGTTCACACAAACTACTATTATCCCTCTTGGCGAATACAACTGTCAAGTTATCTCTCTTAGCTAATTGTGGGGAGAAGGCGAGGGGAAAACTCGCCTATTTTCAGGGTTTATTGACCTTCCCGACTGATTTGACGCTCGATAGTTTCGATAGCGGCATTTAATCCCGCTAGACGGGTTTCGAGGTCATCGCGCATCCATTTGAGGAATGTTAATTTACGCTCTTGACATTCTTGGCGGGAAGTGCTGCCACAAGTGTTGAAGAAGAAGGGAAACATAGACTAAGAGGCCTGCTATAACTCTACGTCTCCTATCTTGACGAAAATTTTTAAAAAAGTCTAACCGTTAAGTCGCCATAATAACCACAGACCTAACCCAAAACCGAAAAAGTTAGGCAGCCAGGCAGCTAGGAAGGGGGAGAGGGTGGCGGTTAGTCCTAAGCTGCCGACAAGGAAGTTTAAAAGATAATAGAGGAAAACAATGGCGACACTGAGACCGAAACTGGTTCCCCGACCGATTCTTTGCGGTAGAGAACCCAAGGCACAGCCGATGGTAGCAAAGACGATACAGACAAAGGGAAAGGCGATTTTTTGCTGGATTCGCACTTGAAAAAACCTGACTCTCTTATCATCGCCACTGAGTTTGAGCAGTTGCACATATTCGATCGCCTGTGGTATGTTCATCTCGTAGGGATCGCGGCTTTGACGAGCAAAATCGAAAGCAGAGCGAGATAAAGCGATTTTTTCGGTTTTAAAGGGGATAACTTGGCTATAGGAGGCGTTAGGGGGGGTTAATTCATAGATAATGCCGTTAAAAAAGTCCCAGACGTTATCGACGGCATTCCAACGGGCCGAATCGGCGATAATAATTTGATTTAATTCTTGTTTTAGCCAACGGATAACGGTGACGGTTTTCATCTTTTCCCCGTCAAATTGTTCGGCATAAAATAAACTTCTTAAATTGCGATTAATCGTACCATTTTCTAGGGTTTTTATTTCATAATCTGGATAATAAACATCTTTATTTTTCCAAAAACTTGCTTCTTTATTAATTTTCTGCACTAAAATTTCTGTGGCTCGATAATTAGCATTGGGAACCACATATTCATTTAATAAAAATGTCACCACTGTAACTATTAAACTTAGGCAAAAAGTGGGTATAAAAAGACGATAAAGAGTGACTCCACAGCTTTGCAGGGCAACGGTTTCGCTATCACTACTTAAACGACCGTAGGTGATTAAAGTGGCCAGCAAAAGAGAAACCGGCAGGGAATAAGTGACAAATTCTGGCACTTTTAACAGGAGAATTTCTAGGGCGGAAGCGAGGGGTAGATTGGCATCAACTACCTGATTAGCCAAATCGGAAAGATTGCCGATCGCTACTCCCAAAGAGGCAAATAAACCAACACTAAATAAAAATGGGGGTAGTAGTTGGCTGATCAGATAGCGATCAATGAGGGCAATACCTCCATTTACCCAGTAAGAAATCTTTTTCTTAATCATTGATTTTGGTTAACTCACTCCTCTTTCATCCCATTTCCTAACCCGCAGCCGTCTTGCCTATCCCTTCGGTTAGCCTATCATATTTTGTCTTTGACGAAAAACACCGCCAGAAGTTGTATGATTGCGGTGAGAGTGGACAGAAGTAAGGATTTGGGTAAGTGTAGATAATTTTTCTGTTCCTATTCCCCGATCATCCCCAGGTGAATTATGCTGCTAAACTGGCAAACTTTTACTATTCATAAACGAGTACCTTTAACGATTAGTCGCGGCACTACCAGCGAAAATACTAATATCTGGCTGCAAATTAGCGAGGAAAATATCGAAGGGTGGGGAGAGGCATCCCCTTTTAATATTACCAGCGAGGAGAAAAAACCCGATAAAATCCTGCAAGAATTAAACTCGATCGCTCCTCTTTTACAATCTTTTCATCCCTGTCAACGCCAAGAAATTGAGAAAATTTTATGGCAAAATCAGATATCTTCGGCTACTCGTGCCGCTATTGATACGGCACTGCACGACTGGTTAGGCAAAAAAGCTAATTTACCTCTTTGGCAAATTTTTGGACTCGATCGCTCTTTAATTCCGCCGGTTTCTGTTACTATCGGTTTAAATTCTCCGGAAAATGTGCAGAAAAGGCTGTTAGATTGGCTAGAAATTGGCGATTTTAGCTTATTAAAAGTCAAATTAGGCTCACCAGACGGTATAGAAGCCGATCAAGCCATAATTCTGGCCATTAAAGAAATTGTCCCCCATTTGCCCCTAACTGTCGATGCTAATGGTGGTTGGACATTTAGGGATGCGGTGAAAATGTGCCAATGGTTAGAGGAAAAAGGCGTTATTTATGTGGAACAACCCCTATCCGTGGGACAAGAACGAGATTTAATTGATTTATACCAAAAATCGCCCCTACCTATCTTCGTCGATGAAAGCTGTTTTTCTAGTCAAGATATCCCGAAACTGGCCGATCGAGTCCACGGCATTAATATTAAACTAATGAAAGCTGGCGGATTAGCCGAAGTGCAGAGAATGATTCATGTTGCCCAAGCTTGCCGACTGCAAATTATGTTCGGATGTTACTCTGACAGCAGTTTAGCCAATACTGCCCTAGCACATCTTGGCCCGCTTGTCAACTATCTTGACCTAGATAGTCATTTAAATTTACGCGATGATCCCTTTACGGGATTAAGCTTAGAAAAGGGACGTTTACAACCAAATAATTCACCCGGTTTGGGTGTTAGTTTACGGACAAAAGATGGCTAATTATTTGACTCCTGACAAGAAAGTAGCGATTCTTCTCCACGAAGGAATCAAAGGAACTCGCGGCAAAACTGGGTTAAGTTATCTGCGTTACGCGAAAGCGCAGGTAGTGGCGATTATTGACTCAGAAAGCGCCGGCAGCGCCTTAAAAGAAGTGGCCGGAATTGATCGCCCCTTGCCGATTGTTGCTAGTGTTAGGGAAGCTCTAACCTATCATCCCGACACCCTGTTAATTGGTATCGCACCCTCAGGAGGCATTTTACCCCCCGATTGGCTAGAAGAAATCAAAGAGGCGGTAAAGGCGGGGTTATCCCTCGTTAATGGTCTCCATACACCCCTAAAACCCCTTTTTTCTCAGCTTAAACCGGATCAATGGATTTGGGATATCCGTCTGGAACCCCAAGGTTTAAAAATTGGGCAAGCGCGGGCGAAAAATTTAACCTGTCAGCGTATTCTAACGGTAGGGACGGATATGAGTGTGGGCAAAATGTCCACTAGCATCGAATTACACCGAGCAGCTCAAGAAAAAGGGCTAAAATCGCAATTTTTAGCCACTGGACAGGGGGGAATTATGATCGCGGGGAAGGGTGTACCCTTGGATGCAGTGCGCGTCGATTATGCTGCTGGTGCGATCGAGGCTTTGGTGTTAGAATCGGCGGAAAATAACGATATTTTGTTTATTGAGGGTCAAGGTTCCCTATTACACCCTGGATCCACTGCTACCTTGCCCTTAATGCGTGGCAGTCAACCAACGGGGTTAATTCTCGTCCATCGCGCTGGACAAATTCATATCAAAGATTTACCCGATATTCCCATCCCTCCCCTAACGGAAGTGATTAAACTCTGCGAAATGACTGCCAGCGCTGGGGGAAGTTTTGGGGAGGTGAAGGTAAAGGGGATTAGTTTAAATACTTTTCATCTTAGTCCGGAGGCTGCAGTTAAAGCTATAGAAACTGTGCAGGAGGAAACGGGGTTATTTTGTACCGATGTTGTCCGTTTTGGCGGTCAAGGGTTATTATCAGTGATCAGTGAGCAGTGATTAATTCAATTATAGTCCATCATTCAATCATTCCAATCACTGTCAATGGTGGTGGTGGACTACTGGACTAGGTAATAGGTGTAGGGGTAATTCATGAATTACCCCTACAATAACGTTTGTCTGGATGTTGTTAAATTTTCTCTTGACAAAGGCGACTTGACATGATACTATATTCATAATGGAAAATCCTTGCGCCTACAGACCCTCTTTTCCAACGCTCTTAACTATGATTGGTTCATTCAAGGCTCTCTTGGATTTGGTGGGTAAAATGTATTCTAAGATACAGTCCTGCTGGCGAGGGAATGGAAGGAACCACAAAGGCACAAAGGACACAAAGATGGATTCTGTTGTAGGTTAAGCTTATCGCACAGAGTCTGGAAGATTCCTATAATAAGTCTAAGCTGTGATTTGAATGATTGAGTGAATGCTATGATTGTGTTGTATTTGGCAAGTCTTTATCAATGATCAATTATAGTCTATCCCATAATCGCATCAATCATAGTTTAGACTCTTTACCTAATAAAGCGACGCACTAGCCACCGAGTGAGCATCCATAGCAAATAAAACGGCATCCATAGAATAACTATAGGAATAACTATAATCCACTGCCACCAAGTTAAAGAAGTAGGTTTTTGCTGTTGTCGCAGCCTTTGTAAATTATTACGACAGGTTTTTGTATTAGGATGATTGTCTCCTAAGAGTCGTTTTAACAAATCTAAAGCTTCTAGATAGAGAGGTTCCGCTTCTGTGTACCTGCCTTGGGAATAGTACAATCCTGCTAAATTGTTGAGGGAAGTTGCCACATCGGGATGATTGTCTCCCAAGAGTCGTTTATACAAATCTAATGCTTCTAGATAGAGAGGTTCCGCTTCTGTGTACCTGCCTTGGGATTCGTACAATCCTGCTAAATTGTTGAGGGAAGTTGCCACATCGGGATGATTTTCTCCTAAGAGTCGTTTTCTCAAATCTAAAGCTTCTAGATAGAGAGGTTCCGCTTCTTTGTACCTGCCTTGGAATTCGTACAATCCTGCTAAATTGTTGAGGGAAGTTGCCACATTGGGATGATTTTCTCCTAAGAGTCGTTTATGCAAATCTAATGCTTCTAGATGGAGAGGTTCCGCTTCTTTGTACCTGCCTTGGGAATCGTACAATCCTGCTAAATTGTTGAGGGAAGTTGCCACAGAGGGATGATTGTCTCCTAAGAGTCGTTTTTTCAAATCTAATGCTTGTAGATAGAGAGGTTCCGCTTCTGTGTATCTGCCTTGGTATTTGTACAATCCTGCTAAATTGTTGAGGGAAGTTGCCACATCGGGATGATTTTCTCCTAAGAGTCGTTTTCTCAAATCTAAAGCTTCTAGATAGAGAGGTTCCGCTTCTGTGTACCTGCCTTGGAATTCGTACAATCCTGCTAAATTGTTGAGGGAAGTTGCCACATCGGGATGATTTTCTCCTAAGAGTCGTTTATGCAAATCTAATGCTTCTAGATGGAGAGGTTCCGCTTCTTTGTACCTGCCTTGGGAACGGTACAATCCTGCTAAATTGTTGAGGGAAGTTGCCACATCGGGATGATTTTCTCCTAAGAGTCGTTTATGCAAATCTAATGCTTCTAGATGGAGAGGTTCCGCTTCTTTGTACCTGCCTTGGAATTCGTACAATCCTGCTAAATTGTTGAGGGAAGCTGCCACATCGGGATGATTTTCTCCTAAGTGGGTTCGAGTTGCGGTTAAACAATCTTGATAGTAGGGTTCTGCAGCAGCATACAATCCTTGTCCTTCATAATAACGAGCTAAACCTGTATAGGACCAAAATAAATCCTCATCAGCAATATATTCTGAATATTCCTTGACAGATGCTTGCAGATGGGGAATGAAAGGTGTAAATTCTTCAACTTTTTTCAGAGTCGGATTCTGGGGCATTTCCGCCGATTTCTTCGCCATAATAATACAATAACGGCGTTTTGCGGGTTCTGCGTGGGATGATGCTTCTAACTTATCCCGAAAATAGCGACGCAGCAGGGTATGAATTTCATACCAACCATCACCCGTATCCTTAACCAAACTCAGATGGACTAAACTATCGGTTAACCATTCCTCCACTGTATCCCCATCCTCATCGGGAAATAAATCCAGAATCATCCCCTTGGGAAAGGGCGCAAGAGCGAATAAACTGAGGTAAAGTGCCAAAATTTGGGCTTCTGGTTCGCTGTTCAACTCCTCCCAACTGAGATTAAAGGCAGCTTTCACCCCTCTTTCCCCAGTCATTTCTGTATCAAACTTGGTATTTTTGGCTAAGATTGGCTCATCTAAGCCTTTTTCGGCTAATTTCTGCCGTATTTTGCTAATTTTCCAATCCTGTCGCTGTTTTAGCAGCCTTGCCACCAATTCTAACCCCAAAGGTAAATAACCTAAATCCTGACAAAGTTCTTTAGCTTGTTCTAACTCGGCATCAATGCGTTCATTTCCTAGATAAATTTCTAATAATTTTAATCCCTCTTCTGCTGTTAACAGGCCTAGGTTTATTGTATGTATTGCTTGTGATAAATAGTGAAAGCGAGTTGTAATTAATACCTTAAAGCGTTTATCTTGTTTTGGTGGTAAGTAAGGCTGAATTTGTTCATAATCTCGTACATCATCAAAGATTATCAATACATCTCCTTCTATCCAATGTTGCCAACAGTAGCGGACTCGTTCCGTCAATGTGCCTTGATCTGGTAGCATTAACTTAAGATATTGACTCGCAAAGTCAACAATCTGAATCCCTGGGTCATTATTGAGGGCATTTAACCAACATATTCCCCCTAAAAAAGTTTTATTATCCCACTCTCTCCAAGCATACTGTAACGCTAATTCTGTTTTTCCAACTCCCCCCATCCCACTTAAAGCAATCATTGTATATTGATTATCTTCATTTAAAAAGTCATGAATTTGTTGTGATTCCCTTTCTCTACCAATAAATTCCCTACTCCCACGATTCGGTAAATTATGATTAGATAAAACATTGATTTTATCACCAACTACATTGTCACCGTTACCATAAAAACCATGACCCGAAAATACGTTGAAAATATTAAGAGTATCTTCTGTGAGGAACAACCGCAACGAAAACCAAGAGTTTAAATCGGGCATAACTCGAATTGCTGTACTATGAAATGGACGAGACATCCACCAGATTTGTCTTAGATTAAATTGGGCTAAATTCTCTCGATTAAAATTAATTACCCGTAAAGCTTCCACCAAGGGAATTTCTTTGACGAAGGCTGTTTCAAACCCACTAATAGAAACCACACCTGATGCTATATTTTCTAATTCTTTAAAAAGAAAATTAAACACAACAGAAGGGTTTTCCAAAAGAGGCAATTTAATTTCATGAAAAGGGATTTCTTTTTCTTTAAATTGATTCCGCAATTCTCTAATTACTTTTTGACGGGAAAACTCCGAAGAAAATTCGACCCGTGCTAAACTTCTGGAACACCTTTGACTCCACAATAACAACCGTGCTATAGTATCGGCAATACTTCCCGGAATTAATTCAGATTTATTTGCTTGATGTACCACCAGGAACACCTCCTTGAGAAGAAAAAGGAATAATATTTTGAGAATTTAAAATATCTACGACCAAAGGATGCACCCCAAAACACCGTTCACCGTTACCTTTATCTAGTTCTTGAATCGCCCGATCATTTAGTAAAGCATATAATATTTCATTAGGAATTTGTGCTTTTTTATCCCCGTCGTAAATTCGCTTTAAAAGTGCAGCTTTATCGTCATAACTAACGTGATCAATGTCAAAATTACTATCCCCTAAACGGCGTTCGTATTCTGTTCTTAAATTGCTAATAGCAATGTTAACAGCATCGGCATCAATCGTTTTTTTATTATCTAGAATTGCCGTATCTGAGGCATAATTTACTAAATAAAAAATATCCCTAATATTGCCTCCAGAAGCTACAATAATACGTTCTATCTGTCCCTGCTCAAATAAGTCAGAATTAACTCGTACTTCTAATACTTTTCTCACAGCACTTCGTCCTTGTTGATTGGGAGAGTGATTTTGTTGTTGATGAAAAACAGCCGTATCTGGAATGATCAGACTATTTTCAGGGAGAAAAGCTAGACGAATCGCTGGAGATGAATTATACAATGCAATTGGTAAATTAAAAATAAGATGAATATTTAAGTCTTTAAAAATATTAGAGTATTTAATAAATAAATCTGTAATTCTTTCCGTTGGAATACCTGCTTTATCAAAATCTTCACCGATTATTAACCATTGACGTTTTTCTTTTTCTTGCAATTTTTGATTACAATCATCAAGGAGTTGATTGGCAACGAAAATTAAATCATTAAATCGACGAATGCGATATTCTACTACTTTTTTTTCTCTGGTTGAAGCAAAGCGTAATTCACCCTTAAGAGAAGCAAAAAGTCCTAACATTTGCGACCAAAGAGAATCCCCTTTAATACCTCCTCCTGCTTCTATTGTAACTTTGCTTTCTCTAGTTTCTTTACGGGTAATTTCTTCTTGATTAAACCAATTCAAGAGATTTTGTAAATTTTCTTCCCTTGGTCTTTGAGCAATTGCAACCGTTTGTTCGACAATTTCAATTACCATCAACAAAACAACATCAAGGGGATTAAAATTAAGAGGATCAAGATCACTTAGAATACTAAATCGAATAGCACGAAATTTATTGTCAATCTCAGCATCATTAATTAAGCGGGTTAATTCTGTTGATTTACCTACCCCTGGATGTCCCATTAAACAAGCTTTATAAGAGTCTTTAGCTTCTAAGGCTCGTTCTAATCCTAGTTTGAGACGTTTGATTTTATCCCCACCTCTAACCTCATTCATTTCCTGTCGATAAAAAGCATCAATTTCTCTCTGGGTTGTCAGGGGGGAGGGAGATAAGGTTAAATGGATTTCTTTGAGAGAAGTGGCTGCTTGAAAACGAGTGAGAGAGAAGTTTTCCATAAAAATTGGCTCTTCTAGGTTCTGTGTGAGCATGGTATAATGATAACACAGAACGGGAGGTGGGTTATGTGGATAAATGACTCTTCTCGACTTTGTGTGATAATTTTTGCTTATGGAATCGCAAAATGTTTACCGGACAAGACTTTTAAGACTATTTTGACGTTCGGCGAAGCTCGGTCGAGCTGCAGAAGAAACTATCAGTATAGATCTCGTTTCCACACAGAAACCGGAAGAGCCAAAATTTAGCAATCAAAAGTTGAATAGATGGTATTTATTAATTCTAAACTGCTATTACTTTAATTTCTTCTAGCTTTGCTTAAAATTGCTAATTTTCCTCTTGATCAGCAGTAAGCTAGTTCGCATTTAAAGTTCTAGTTAAGATAAGGGAACAGGGAACAGGTCAAAACAAATATCAAATTTAGACGCATAACAGCTTATCCACCAACTCAGCAAAAAATGCGGCGTTGCTGAATGACAGTAAAATTTTTCCATATTTTCAATAAACTTACCTGTTTGTTGCCAAACTTTCTCTCCCACTTTTTCACCAGTTTTCTCTAGCGCTTTAGTGGCAATAATCGAACCAACTGCGATCGCTGCTCCTGTAAGAGGGTCCATAGATAAAATAGGGGTGATGAGGGTTGAGTTTATTATATTATTGGGTTTTGATTTTTTGCCACAATATAGGGATTTTAGAGATTGCTTCAGTGGTAAATTCCCGTACTGCTAAAGTAAACTTGTGGTTAAGGGAGCATTCATGATTCAGCCCTCATTTTAGCTTTCATAATTTTATTCTGCCCTATTTTTCTTAATCAATCACAGTCCATGACACAATCACAGCAATCACAGTCAAGACGGCATGGGAGAGGAAAGATCCGTGTTATCGTAAAAATGGGGATAGATGGGGGGGTTGGTCTTGCAAAATCGGCAAATAGGGATAAAATCAAAACAAGTTAATTTTTTCCTTACCATATCATGTTAACCCCATCGGATAGTAAATTATCTAAGCAGCAGCAGATTCTCTCGGCTGTTTCCGAAGAGGAACAGCTTAAACAGCAACGGATTCAGGAAGTGCTATTGTTAATAGATAGTTTATTCCAAAGAGAGGAAACGACTTTTAGAATTATCATCGACTGTCTTTACGATGTGGGTTCGTTAAATTTAATTAATAAAAAGTTTCATCGTCGTTACTTAAATTTTATTATGAAAGCGATCGCTCGTTTTTCTAAGCCTATATTCAGAATTTATGCTCTCTATTGGGTGAAAAAAAATAGCCCGAAATTAATTACTAATTGGTTGGCTAGTAAGGTTAAATTCTAGATCGATCCCCCCTTAATCCCCCCTTGATAAGGGGGGTGCCGATCCCCCCTTAATCCCCCCTTGATAAGGGGGGTGCCGATCCCCCCTTAATCCCCCCTTGATAAGGGGGGTGCCGATCCCCCCTTAATCCCCCCTTGATAAGGGGGGTGCCGATCCCCCCTTAATCCCCCCTTGATAAGGGGGGTGCCGATCCCCCCTTAATC
>Ga0315906_10001513_pt1 | contig 34337 bp, 36 predicted proteins | sample LakEriMetagenome_4_FD_203526 | JGI IMG/M metagenome (GOLD analysis project Ga0315906, IMG submission 203526) | Freshwater fungal communities from buoy surface, Lake Erie, Ohio, United States - Buoy 2 MA122 | ecosystem: Environmental > Aquatic > Freshwater > Lake > Lake biofilm | place: USA... | reverse complement strand
TATGGCGCTTTCATTGCTGCGCGGTCGGCTTCTGGGCCTGGGTGACCGCATCACTCCGATGAAGAACGCCATGGCACGTTATGCTGCCGGACTTTAGGCCCGTTTTTTTCGCTGACGCAGCAGGGCGCCGGCGTTTTTGCCCAATCGAGCCAGACTATGGGTGACTTCGGCCGGCGAAATATTCAGCTGTTGGACCAAATAATCTCGGAGGTTCTATACGCTTCCGATTTTCAATTCGGACGTGCCGGGGATGTTACTGCCATTTCAGTAGGTTTCCGCCATAGGGTCAGTGCAGGTGCTTGCATTGACCGGCGCTATCGGCTTTAATCGCATAAATCCCTTTTTTCAGGTCACGTGATGAGCAATATCCAGAATCTGCTGCTGATCTCCCTCCTGGCGGGTTTCTTTCTGCTTGAATATCTCCTTGGACGTGTGAAAACGTTCAAGACCGGGAAGGGTGATACTGTTGTTGACCTGCTCAGCATGGTTTTGCTGGCTGGCCTGACCCAGCCGTTCATCTTCTTGATGGTCGGATCTCTCGGTGACTACGCCTTGCCCGAATACCGCAACGCTTTGGCTGCGCTTCCCTGGTACGCCATGGCTGCCATGCTGCTGATCGGTGATGACATGACCCAGTACTGGTGGCATCGGATTTCGCATTCCCCGCTGCTCTGGCCGCTGCACCGCGCACATCATTCGCCGCAGTACATGAGCGCCCGCATCATCTACCGTAATAATTTCTTCTACTATCTGTGCATGCCCGGGTTCTGGATTTCCGGCATATTGATCTTCCTCGGATTCGCCGAAGTCTATCTGGTGTACATCGTGATAAAACTGGCGGTGATTACCGGCGCGCATTCGGCAGTCAAATGGGATGCGCCGCTTTACCGGATCAAAGTCCTGAAGCCGCTGATGTGGCTGGTGCAACGCACGGTCTCGACCCCGAGTACGCATTATGCTCACCACGCCATGTACGACAACGATGGAATAGGCCATTACAAAGGCAATTTCGGCAATCTGCTGTTCTTCTGGGATGTGCTGTTCGGTACGGCGCACATCACCCAGAAGTACCCTGCAGAAGTCGGGCTGCGTGATGATCAGTTGTTCGGCCGGGAGTCCTGGTGGGTGCAGCTGTTCTATCCGCTGTTCCGCTCACGGCGTGCGCATTCGGCGTTGATTCCCGGTGGCAAACCCTACGAAGAACCGAGTCCCGCTGAGCCTTAGATATCGACACACCAGTTCAGCGCATCAGGCACATCGCCGTGCTTGATGCCGTCCAGATAGGCCTTGATGCGTTTTGATATCACCCGGTCAGCCACCGGCGGAAGATCGAAAACCTCGCCCCGGAAACCGATACGTGCGATCGGCGCGATGGTGGCCGCGGTGCCGGCACCGAAAGCATCCTCAAGCCGTCCTTCGCGGATGGCGGTGATGACTTCATCCACGGAAATGCGGCGCTCCTGCACCGGAATGCCCCAATGTTTGGCCAGATCGACCACCGAGCGTTTCACCACGCTGCGCAGAATGGTATCGGAGTCTTCCGAGGGCGTGATGAGGGTGCCGTCGATGACGAACACCACATTCATGGTGCCGGATTCCTCGATGTATTTATGCTCCTTGCCGTCGGTCCAGATCAGCTGCTGGAAGCCTTCGTCATTGGCCAGCTTGGTCGGAAGCAACGAAGCAGCATAATTGCCAGCCGTTTTGGCCCGGCCGACGCCGCCTTCGGCAGCGCGTGTGAAGCGTTCCTCGATCTTCACCGAAAGCGGTTCGGCATAGTACGCTCCGGTCGGGCAGGACAGGATCATGAATTTGTAGGTTTCCGAAGGCCGCACACCGAGCGCTTCATCGGTGGCGAAAATGAATGGCCGGAGGTACAGCGCGGCGTTGTCATTTGCAGGAACCCAATCGCGTTCGAAACGGACATGCGCCTTGACCAGTTCGATGAAGGTGGCTTTGGCAATACCGGGCATGCACAGGCGCTGACAGGATTCATTGAAGCGCCGTGCATTGAGTTCGGGGCGGAACAGGGTAATGCGCCCGTCGTGGCCGCGGATGGCTTTCATGCCCTCGAAGATGCTCTGCCCGTAATGCAGGGTCGCATTACCCGGGTGCAGACTGATTGGACCGAAGGGTACGATTGCCGGTTTCTGCCAGGCGCCGCCACGGAAATCCATCACCATCATATGGTCGCTGTAGATGCGTCCGAACGGCAGATGATTCCAGTCGATGTCGGCGATGCGGGAGTGTTCGGTGCGGCGGGTATCGATGTCGAGGGTCATGGTCTGATCGTCATTTAAGGGCGTGTGCGAATACGGTGATTTCTTCGCGGTCATGATACAGCTGCCGGGCACGGATGCGCACAGGGCGTCCGCATTGGTTCTGGAACAGATCCAGACACAGCACAGTTTCCTCCCAGCGTTTCTTCATCGGCAGCTTGAGGTTGAAGATGGCATTGCGGCACCAGCCGTTGGCGAACCACTGCGCCATGCGTTTGGCGACCTTGCTTGGCGTCTCCACCATGTCGCAGACCATCCAGTCTATTGGCCGCTGCGGTTGCCAATGGAAGCCGTCGGCACGGATATGCTCGATCAGCCCGGTTGCCAAGGCATCGGGACTCATCGGACCATTGTCGATGGCACTGACCTGCAGCTGATGCTTGGCCAGCACCCAGCTCCATCCACCCGGCGCGGCGCCCAGATCGGCAGCTTTCATGCCGGCGGCAATAAGATTCAGCCGCTCTGCCGGAGTCATCAGGCAAAGGATGGCTTCATCCAGTTTCATCGCCGAGCGGCTCGGTGCCCGCGAATCCTGTTTCAGGCGCGGAATGCCCATCGGCCAGGGCGAGCGGTCGTCTTCGGTGGAGCTTGCCAACAGCACATGCCGGTTGCTTAGGAAAATAACATGCAGCTGCGGCAGTTTCGCATTCGGTTTGTCGCTCAGCAGGCCGCGCTTGCGCAGTGCCGGACGCAGGGCATTGCCGAAAGACTTAGCCAGCCCGGCCAGGGACCGTGCGTCGTCGGAATCTGCAGTTTCCATCGACAGGTCGCCATAGCGGCCCTTGCCGCCGAGCGCATCGATGACCGGGCTGATGCGGTCGGTGATGTCAAGCTCGGTCAGCTCGTCAATCAGTGCGTATTTCTGCCGGGCGAAAATCAGCTGCTCAAGACGGATGGCCTGGGTCAAGGTTTCCCGTGGCGCGCCGAGCAGCATCACGAAAGCACTACCGCGCTCGGTCTTGGCATAGACCGGCAGGCCCAGCGCGCCGGCATGGTGCGTGAGTTCCGCCGCCAGATCCGGTTCAAAGCCGGGACGGCAATAGGCCAGCAGCCCTTCAGTAGACAAGGCCGGATTCCCCGTAGGCTTTCAGGACCGCGCAGGCCTCTTCGCGCAGAATATCCCGGCGTACGTCGATGCCGCGTTTCCGCCATTCCCCGAGCCAATCGGCCGGCAACGGGCCTTCGTCGAAGCCGGCCAGGGATTGCACGTCATCGGCACGGGCGCCGATCAGGACGGCGTCGATGCCGGCCCAGAACGAGGCGCCATAACACATGGCACAGGGCTGCGAGGACGAGGCCAGCACAATCCGTTCGCCGTTTTGATTCAGGCGAAATTGACGCAGGTTCTGCTGCGCCGTGGCGAAGGCCATCATTTCGGCGTGCGCCAGCGAGCATGTCTGTGCCAGCACCCGGTTGACGCCGACACCGAGCAAACGGCCGGCTTCGGTGAACAGGGCGGCACCGAAAGGACCGCCGGTACCCTCGCGCACATTGCGTGCCGACAGCCGGACAGCCAGTGTCATTTTCGCGAGGTCATCCGGATAGACGGCATCCGGCCCGATTTCATCGGCAATCCAGGCCGGCAGCGTCAGTAGGATCTGATCATGCAGCACGGACTTATTTCGCAGCCCAGGTGTCGCGCAGGGTCACGCTGCGGTTGAACACCGGCCTTTCCGGAAGATGGTCATGCCGGTCGGCCACGAAGTAGCCCTGACGTTCGAACTGGAAGCTCTGCTCCGCAATCGCTGCGGCGGCAGCCGGCTCCACGAAACCGTGGGCCACTTGCGCCGATTCCGGATTCAGGTAGTCCTGATAGCTGCCGGCTTCATCATTGTCCGGATTTTCGACCGTGAACAGGCGGTCGAACAGGCGGAACTCGGCAGCAACGGCATGTTTGGCGCACACCCAATGGATGGTGCCCTTCACTTTGCGCTTGGATCCCTCCATGCCCGGGCGCGACTCCAGGTCGAGGCGGCAACGCAGTTCGCTGACGGTGCCACCGGTGCTGACAACCTCATCGCAGGTCACGATGCCGACGCCACGCAGGCGCACATCGGCGCCACGGGTGAGACGGTGATAACCGGGAACCGGAGTTTCCATGAAGTCTTCGGCATCTATCCAGAGCTCGTTGGAGAATGGCACCTGTCGATTGCCGCAATCGTCGTTCTTCGGATGATTGGCCATCGACAGCATTTCGACGTGGTCGACCGGCAGATTGGTGATGACCAGTTTGATTGGATGAACCACCGCCATACGCCGCTCGGCGCTTTCGTCCAGGGTTTCACGCAAGCAGTTTTCCAGGACCGAGAAGTCGATGACCGAATTCTGCTTGCTGATGCCGATCCGGTCGGCGAACAGACGCAGGGCAGCCGGCGGCGTGCCGCGGCGCCGCAGGCCGGACAGCGTCGGCATGCGCGGATCATCCCAGCCCGATACCAGACCCTCGTTGACCAAGGCCAACAGTTTGCGCTTGCTCATCACCGTGTAGTTGATATTCAGGCGTGAAAACTCGATCTGACGGGGTTTCGCCACCGGGGTGTCGAAGCCGGCGTCGACCAGCGGTTGCCAGAGATGGGGATGATTCGGCAGATCGATGTTGTCCACGCACCAGTCGTAGAGCGGGCGATGATCCTCGAATTCCAGCGTGCACAGGGAATGGGTGATGCCTTCCAAGGCGTCCGAGATGCAGTGGGCGTAGTCGTACATCGGGTAGATCGGCCAGGCGTCGCCGGTGTTCTGGTGCGGAATCTTGCGGATGCGGTAAAGCGCCGGATCGCGCATATTGATGTTGCCGCTGGCCATGTCGATCTTCGCGCGCAGGGTGCGCGAACCGTCGGCGAATTCGCCCGCACGCATGCGTTCGAACAGGTCATGGCTTTCGGCCACGCTCCGTTTACGGAAGGGCGAGTTGCGGCCGGGCTGGGTCAGCGTGCCGCGGAATTCACGCACTTCGTCGGCGTTGAGATCACACACGTACGCCTTGCCATCATCAATCAGTTTCAGCGCGCTGCGGTAGAACACCTCGAAATAATCCGAAGCATGCCGCAGTTCATTCCACTCAAATCCGAGCCAACGCACGTCCTCTTGTATCGAAGCGACGAATTCCAGGTCTTCCTTCGAGGGATTGGTATCGTCGAAACGCAGGTTCACCAGTCCATCGAATTCGCGGCCGATGCCGAAATTCAGGCAGATGCTCTTGGCATGGCCGATATGCAGATAGCCGTTGGGTTCCGGCGGAAACCGGGTGCGGATAAGGCTGTGCTTGCCCGAGGCGAGATCGTCACGGATGATCTGGCGGATGAAATCGTTCTTTTCGGGGGTTGTGTTCGGGTTCGGGCTGTTCATGTCCGCGTTCGGATGGCGAAAACGGCTATTTTACCCTGTTCGGAGTCCCCGCGTCCTGCCGGTAAGCGGTTCAGCCGGGCTTCCTGGGGCGCATCTCGAACAAGGATGCGGGCAGTTTGGAAACCTCGCGGCCGATATCGGTCAGGAAGTCGGCGCGAACCGAGCTTTTGCGCCAATACAGCGAGATGCGACGCGTCGGTGCGGGGTCGCGGAACGGCATCAGACGGATGTGCGGTGACTCTGGGACCGGTGGCTGTACCGCAAGCATCGGCAACAACGTGATGCCGACGCCGGCGGCCACCATCTGACGCAGGGTTTCCAGACTGGTGGCCCGGAATCCCTCTTTTTCACCGGCGCCGGATAAAGCGCACACATCCAGCGCCTGCTCGCGCAGGCAATGGCCGTCCTCCAGCAACAGCAGATGCTGCTGTTCCAGTTCGCCCATGCCGAGCGTACGTTGCCGGGTGAGTGGGTGTTTTTCCGGCAGCGCAAGCACGAACGGTTCGGTGAAAAGATGCATGGCATCGAAGTGCTCATCATTGACCGGCTCTGCCAGAATGGCGGCATCGATCAGGCCATTGCGCAATTGCACGATCAGGGTTTCGGTCTTTTCTTCGATCAGCAAAAGCTCCAGATGCGGGAAGCGCTTCCGGAGTTTGGGCACCACATGCGGCAGGAGATACGGTGCCAATGTCGGAAAGATGCCCAGACGGACCGAGGCGGCTTCCGGGTCCCGGATGTGTTTGGCGATTTCATGCATCTGACTGACTTGGGCAAGCGCCTGTCGCGCATGTTTGAGAATCTGTTCACCGGCGGGAGTCAGAAGGATGTTGCGCGGTGCGCGTTCAATCAGGGCAACGCCGAGTTCTTCCTCGAGTTTTTTGAGTTGCGTGGACAAGGTGGGTTGGCTCACGAAGCAGGATTCAGCGGCGCGGCCGAAGTGCCGGGTATCGGCAAGGGCTACGAAATAACGCAGATCACGGAGATTCATGCGGGAATCCTTATTCAGTAAATCTATTTTAATGACATATTTGATTGGTAATATATATTAATCTCAGCATGTTTCGACTGCGCTGCGGTAAGCTAGGGGCATGATGACCATCGCCGCCGCCCTTCGGGAGGCCATCGCATCCCTGCCTGAGCGTATGGACCGCACCGACGCCGAGTATCTGCTGGCGCATGTCCTGGAGCGCCCGCGCGCTTGGCTCTACGCCCACGCTGACGATGAACTTGCCCCCGTGTTGTTGGCCGAATTCCGGGTTTTGCAGGCTCGGCGCGGGGCCGGAGAACCGGTGGCCTATCTGACTGGCCGCCGCGGCTTCTGGTCGCTTGAACTGCAGGTCACCCCCGATACCCTAATTCCACGTCCGGAAACCGAACGCTTGGTCGAATTGGCCTTGGCCTTTCTGCATCCCGGCCGGCCTGCTGCTGTGCTTGATCTCGGCAGCGGTTCCGGCGCGGTGGCCTTGGCCATCGCCAGCGAGCGTCCGCTCAGTCTGGTCACGGCGGTCGACATCTCACTGGCGGCGCTCACGGTCGCCGCAGCCAATGGCCGGCACCTGCATCTCGGCAATGTTATTTTTGAGCATGGTGACTGGTTCAGCAGCCTCGGCGGCCGCCGATTCGATGTCATCGTCAGCAATCCGCCTTACATCGAGGATGGCGACGGGCATCTGGGTCAGGGCGATCTTCGCTTCGAGCCGCGCTCGGCGCTGGCCGCCGGCCCCGACGGCTTGGACGATATTCGCTTAATCGTGCGTGACTCACCACGGCACCTGCTGCCTGGAGGCTGGCTTCTGATTGAACATGGCTGGAATCAGGGCGCTTCGGTCCGTGAATTGTTGGACGCAGCCGGATTCACCGAGGTAACGACCGAGCCCGATCTGGAAGGACGTGACCGCGTCAGTCTGGGGCGTATGATTTAGGCCCAGCGCGCCGCGATGGCGGCCTGAATGGCGTTACTGTCGATTCCGGCTTCGGCCAGCAGTTCCTCACGACTGGCGTGTTCCTGATAGCGGTCGGGCAGACCCAGCTGCAGCAGATCGACGGCGATGGCCTCGTGCCGGAAGAATTCGCTGACCGCGCTGCCGGCACCGCCCATCACGGCATTGTCTTCGATGGTGACGAAACGGGCATGGCTTCCGGCGAGTTCGCGCAGCAGGCCTTCATCCAAAGGTTTGACGAAACGCATATCGACCAGGGTTGCATTGAGGATTTCGGCAATCTGTGCTGCGGCCGGCAGTACGCTACCGAAGGCGAGTAGCACCAGCGTATTACCGCGACGCATGACGCGTGCCTTGCCGAGGGGCAGAGTCTCTAGGTCGTTGCCGGCGGCGATGCCGGTTCCGGAGCCGCGCGGATAGCGCACCGCCGCAGGGCCGGGGTAATGGAATCCGGTACTGAGCATCATCCGGCATTCGCGTTCATCGGAGGGCGCCATGATAACCATGTTGGGAATGCAGCGCAGGAAACTGAGATCGAAGCTGCCTGAGTGGGTGGCACCATCCGGTCCGACCAGGCCGGCGCGGTCGATGGCGAACAGCACATCCAGATTCTGCAGCGCCACGTCATGGATCAGCTGGTCATAGGCCCGCTGCAGGAAGCTGGAATAAATCGCCACCACCGGCTTTGCACCTTCGCAGGCCAAGCCGGCGGCGAAGGTCACCGCATGCTGCTCGGCGATGGCAGTGTCGAAATAACGCAACGGAAATTCCTGGGAGAAACGCACCAATCCAGAACCTTCACGCATGGCCGGGGTGATACCCATCAGTTTCGGATCGGTGGCCGCCATGTCGCACAGCCAGTCGCCGAACACCGAGGTATAGGTCGGTTTTGCCGGTGCCTTCTTCTGCACACCGATGTTCGGATCGAACGGGGACACCGCGTGGTACTCGATCTGGTCACCTTCGGCCGGGTTGTAGCCCTTGCCCTTGGTGGTGAGTACATGCAGCAGCTGCGGCCCTTTCAATTGCTTGCAGGTTTTCAGGGCGCTGAGAAGGGTCGGTAGATCATGGCCATCGATCGGTCCGTTATAGTGAAAACCCATTTCCTCGAACAGGGTGGAGGGCACGAACATGCCTTTCCAGTGTTCTTCCCAGCGCCGGACGAATTTCGCAGCCGGTTTGTTCTTGTCGCCGAGGATTTTCTTGCCGCTTTCACGCACCGCATTCAAGGTTTGGCTGGCCATCATCTTGCCCAGCATTTTGGTCATGCCGCCGACGTTTTCCGAAATCGACATCTGGTTGTCGTTGAGGATGACCAGTACATCCGGTTCAGGATTCATGCCGCCGGCGTGGTTGAGCGCTTCGAAAGCTATGCCGGCAGTCATCGCGCCGTCACCGATCACGGCCACGAAGCGGCGGCTATCGCCGCTACGCTGCGCAGCTACGGCCATGCCGAGTGCGGCGGAGATGGACGTAGAGGAGTGGCCAACACCAAAAGTATCGTAGGGGCTTTCTTCTCGGCGCGGGAAGGGCGCCACGCCGTCTTTTTTCTTGACGGTATGGATGGTTTCGGCCCGACCGGTCAGGATTTTATGGGGATAGCATTGATGTCCGACATCCCAGACCAGTTTGTCGTTCGGTGTTTCGTACAGATAATGCAGGGCCACAGTCAACTCGACCACGCCGAGTCCGGCGCCGAAATGCCCGCCGACCTGGCTCACCGTTTCAATCAGGTAGGCGCGAAGTTCATCGGCTACCGCCGGCAGCTCGCTTTCCGGAAGTTTGCGCAGATGATCGGGAGTAGGCAGCTGGGAAAGCAGCGGGTAGCGGTCGCGGTCCATCGTCTCGGCTCGAAGTCAGTAGGTTATTGTCTTGCACTTGGCCCCTGACGGCAAGGCTTGTCAGTTAGGCGCTTGCCTAACTCATTGAATGGCGAAGGTCTCGCCGCGCGGATGTTTGGGCAGATGCTGTTTCAGGAAGGCCATCTGATCGGCCAGAATGTTGCGGTTGGACAGAATCAAGTGCTCGACCCAGCTCGGCCGGTAGGGAATCGCCAAAAGCGGCATATTGGCCTGCTGCGGGGTGCGGCCGCCTTTTCTGGAGTTACAGCGGAAGCACGAGCTGACCACGTTTTCCCAGGTATCTCGGCCACCCTGCGAAATCGGATGGACATGGTCGCGGGTCAGTATGTGTTTGGAGTATTCCTTCCCGCAGTAAAGACACAGCTGCTTGTCACGCGCGAACAGGGCGGGGTTGGTTAATGCCGGCGAGGGCAGATGACTGCGGAAATTGGCATGCCCGCGCGCCGCGACGATGGGATGCAGTTCAACCACACTCTGTTCGCCGGTCAGCCGGTTGCGGCCGCCGTGGACCGTCATGCAGGGTTCGCCCAGCGTCCAGGACACTGCGCCGCGGACATAAAGGCAGACGGCATCCTGCCAATGCATCCAATTCAGGATATGGCCGTGGGCATCGAGGGACAAGACGCGCGGTATTCGCGAATCATTGGGGGGTAGTTGCCCTGCCGGGGGGCTAATCATCCCGGCGCCCACCAGTGCCAGGTTTGGCGTGGGCGAATCCATGCCTTGAGCATAGCGCAAGTTTCGCGAAGTGCAAACCTCTTTAAGCTAAACTGAGACGAAATCCGTCACGAGGCCGTCATGCGTACACTGTATCCACCGATCGAACCCTACCGGACCGGCACCCTCGCCGTGGATGACCGGCACATCCTGTATTTCGAGGAATGCGGCAATCCGGACGGCAAGCCGGCGGTGTTCCTGCATGGTGGCCCTGGTGCGGGCTGCAGCGCCAACATGCGCCGTTTCCATGACCCGTCCGCCTACCGCATCATCCTGTTCGACCAGCGCGGATCCGGACGGTCCACGCCGCATGCCGATCTGACTGATAACAGCACCTGGGATCTGGTGGCCGATATCGAAAAACTGCGTATGCATCTGGGAATCGCGCGCTGGCAGGTATTCGGGGGCAGCTGGGGCTCGACGCTGGCGCTGGCCTATGCGCAGAAACATTCGGAGCGGGTGACCGAGCTGGTTTTGCGCGGCATCTTCATGCTGCGCCGCTGGGAGCTGGAGTGGTTTTATCAGAGCGGTGCGCATCGCTTGTTTCCGGAAGCCTGGCAACCCTACCGTGACCTCATTCCGGAGGCCGAGCGTGGCGATTTCATCGCAGCTTATCACCGGCGCCTGACTTCCCCCGATGAAACCATTCGGCTGGCGGCAGCCAAGGCCTGGTCGGTCTGGGAAGGAGCGACCAGCACGCTGATTCCCGAGCCGGCATCGATCGATACTTTCGAAGATCCGCATTTCGCACTCAGCTTCGCGCGCATCGAAAACCACTACTTCGTCAACAAAGGCTTTTTCGAGGTCGATGACCAGCTGCTGCGCGATGCCCCTCGCATCCGTCACATCCCCGGAGTGATCGTGCACGGCCGCTACGACGTGGTTTGCCCGGTGCAGAACGCCATCGATCTGCACACGGTCTGGCCGGAAGCCAAATTGGTGATTTCGCCGGCATCCGGGCATGCCGCGTTCGAGTCCGAGAATACAGCGTCCTTGGTGGAAGCGACCGATTCGTTCCGTTAAACCGGCGATCCGTCCGGATTTTTATCGAGCAGCCACAGGCCGGCCCAAAGTTTCGGGTCCATTGAATAACCTTCGGCCATTTTCTGTGAAAGCCAGGTGGCCGCTTCGGCCACCGGTACTTCGTGCACGGTAATGTTTTCGGTGTCATCGCCGCCGCCGGCATGGATGCGGGTGAGTCCGCTGGCACGCACGAAGGCAATCATCTCGTTGCTTAATCCAGCAGAGGTCGGCCCGATCATCAACACCTGAACGGCATCGGCCTGCCAGCCGGTTTCCTCCAGCAGTTCGCGCTTGGCGGCCAGTTCGAGGGTATCTGCCGCATCCAGATCGCCGACCAACCCGGCCGGCATCTCGATGGTGTTGCAGCCCATGGGAATACGGTACTGCTCGACGAACAGCAATTTGTCTTCCGGGGTTCTAGCGATGATGATCACCGCTGAACCGGCATTGGTGCGCTCGGCGTACTCCCAATGGTTCTCGACGCAGAAGCGCAGATACTTGCCTTCGTGAATGGTGGTTTTTTCGCTCATCGTGGCTTGATTATAGGGACAACAGGCGCCGGCGCGTCAGCGGGCCGAGACGGAGCTGTTCGATCAGGGCCATCAGGCCGTCTTCATCCTTTGCGCGGCGCGAACCGAGCGCAGTGTCTTCGGGCAAGGGGATGTCGCAACGGATGGTGGCCAGCTTGCGGCTGAGCAATGCCATATCGCGGTGCTCGCGCAGCTTGGTGGCATGCAGCGCGGCCGAACGCAGGCGCAGGTAGGGGATTTCATCGAGTTTCTCGAGCAGGACATCGAGCGTACCGAAATGGCCGAGCAGGGTAGCCGCGGTTTTCGGACCGATACCGGGCACGCCGGGGATGTTATCCACCGCATCACCGGTCAGCCCGAGGTAATCCGCGAGCTGGTGTGCATGTACGCCGTGCTTGGCCTTGACCCCGGCCAGTTGCCAGCGTTCGTTCTTGGCGTAGTCCCATTGCACATCGTGTTCGCCCAGCAGCTGCGAGAGATCCTTGTCGGCGGAAAGAATCAGGCTCGGACGACCTTCAGTACGGGCCCGGGTCAACGCGCTGCCGATCAGGTCGTCGGCTTCGAAATAACCATCGGCCAGGACCTGGAATCCCAGTGCCCGGCACAGGCGTTTGCAGTAATCGAACTGTTTCTTCAGTTCTTCGGGGGCCGGATCGCGGTTGGCTTTATAGGCAGGGTAGAGTTCATTGCGGAAATTGCTGTCGAGCGATTCGTCGAAGGCGAAGATGATGTGCTCGGGTTTTTCGCGTTCCACCAGTTCGCAGACGAAGCGGGTGAAGCCCTGCACGGCATTGGTCGGGTTCTGTTCGACATCGAAGAATTCACGCGGCATGGAAAACCAGGCGCGGAACACATACATGCTGGAATCGACCAAGTACAGTGGTCTCATGGCGGTGCCACGGTCAGCAGCGTAGCCGGGTCCGGACGTTCGCGTTCGCCCGGCGACTCGGTACGGGTACCGATGTGAATGTAGCCGATCAGTTGTTCATCGGCTTCGAGGCCGACGGCAGCAAGTACTTCACGGTCGTAGGCGGCAAATCCGGTCAGCCATTGGGCACCGAAGCCGGCTTGATGCGCGGCATGCAGCAGATTCATGCAGACCGCGCCGGCGGAAAGTACCTGTTCGATTTCAGGGACTTTATGGCCTTTGACCGGGTTCAGCACCACCGCCACAATACAGGGCGCGAAGGAAAACCGGGTCCGCTCCTTTTCCAGGCGGATGGCAGAAGCTTCCGGAACGGCCTCTTGAACCCGCCGGAACAGGATTTCGCCAATCCGGGTCCGAGCATCGCCCTCAATCAGGATGAATCGCCAAGGCCGCAGACGCCCGTGGTCAGGGACATGCACGGCTTCGGCCAACAGCAACAACAGGCTGTGCCGGTCGGGTCCGGGGGTGCCGAGATGTTTGCAGGGGGTTGAAATTCTTGAAATCAGGGATAATTTGGAAATCATCATGAACAGTTTATCACCAGTGGCTCCAGAAAAACGTGTTCGAACAGATGCTCGATTACGTCCTGCATTGCCTGAAAGCTGATTTCAGAACACGGCTGTATTGCAATCCAGTAGGATAGAGCTGTGCCGAGGAGGGCGCAGCCATGACCATTGTTGCCATCATTCGAGAACATGCCGCCGGTGAGCGCCGCATCGCACTGACCCCGGAGACTGCACGCAAGCTGGCCGCCAAAGGCATAGGTATTGCCATTGAAAGCGGCGCCGGACTTTCCGCCGGCTTTGCCGATGCCGACTATGCCGATGCCCTTGTTTCCGAGCGCAATGCAGTGCTAGCCCAAGCCGATGTTCTGCTCTGCGTCCAGTCACCGGATACCGAGGCATTGGCTGTGCTCAAGGCGGGAGCCATCCTCATTGGTGCCTTGGCGCCGCACCGCAGTGATTCGCCGCTGTCGGTTTATCTGCAGCGCCGAATCTCGGCCTTCGCACTCGAGAAACTGCCACGCACCACCCGGGCGCAGGCCATGGATATCCTCAGCTCGCAGGCCGGTATGGCCGGTTACAAGGCGGTATTGATCGCCGCGCAGCTTGCGCCGCGCTTTTTCCCGATGTTGACCACGGCCGCGGGCACAATACGCCCCTCCAAAGTCCTGATCGTCGGCGCCGGCGTTGCTGGTCTGCAGGCCATCGCCACGGCCCGCCGACTCGGCGCGCAGGTCGAAGGTTTCGATGTGCGGCCGGAAACGCGGGAACAGATCGAATCACTCGGCGGCAAATTCCTCGATCTCGGCGTGAGCGCCGCCGGGGAGGGCGGTTATGCCCGTGCACTCACCGATGAAGAGCGCGCATTGCAGCAGGAACGATTGGCCGAGCACCTCAAGCAGGTCGATGTCATCGTGACTACCGCTGCCGTGCCGGGCCGTCCCGCGCCCAAGATCATCACTGAAGCCATGGTAGCCGGAATGCGGCGTGGCAGCGTCATCGTCGATCTTGCGGCGGAGACCGGCGGTAACTGCAGCCTAACCGAGCCGGGCAAGGAGAAGGACTGTAATGGCGTGCTGGTTTCCGGGCCCCTCAACCTGGCCAGCATGGGTGCCGTCCACGCCAGCGAGATGTATGCCCGCAATCTGCTGAATTTCCTCACGCTGATGATTGCCGAAGACGGGACTGTCAGCATTCCGTTCGATGACGAGCTGGTCGCCAAGACCTGCATCGCCCATGATGGTGCCGAACCGGCACAAGGAGTTTGATGATGGACGGTTTTCTGTACCTGTATGTATTTATCCTTGCGGCGTTCACCGGCTATGAAATCATCGGCCGGGTTCCGGTCATCCTGCATACGCCACTGATGTCCGGTTCAAACTTCGTGCACGGCATCGTGCTGGTCGGCGCCATCGTGGTGCTCGGCCATGCCGACAGCACGCTCGAGAAGATCATCGGATTCATCGCCGTGGTGCTCGGCGCCGGCAACGCCGCCGGCGGCTATGTGGTGACCGAGCGCATGCTCGAAATGTTCAAGCCGTCCGGACCGAAGGAGGGTTGAATATGGATATTTCCGCATTGCTGGTCCGCACCGCTTTTCTGGCGGCAGCGCTTCTGTTCATCCTCGGTATAAAGCGCATGGCCTCCCCGCTGAGCGCACGCAGTGGCATCCAGTGGGCCGGTGCCGGCATGGTGCTGGCCACCGTCGCAAGTTTCTTCTACCGCGATGAATCCGGACAGGCCCTGCATAACCTGCCGCTCATTCTGGCAGCGCTTGCTCTGGGGACAGTGGCGGCCTGGGTGTCTGGGAAAAAGGTCGCAATGACCGACATGCCGCAGATGGTCGCGCTTTACAACGGCATGGGTGGCGGCTCCGCCGCGGCCATCGGTCTGGTCGAACTGTTGAAGTTCTCGGCCGCGTCAGCTACCGCACCCAAAGCCGCCATCGTTTTCGCCGTGATCGGTGCGCTGATCGGCTCCATTTCGCTGACCGGATCCTTGATTGCCTGGGCCAAGCTCGACGGGCGCATGGACAAGCGATTCACTTTCCCCGGCCAACAGGTGTTCAATCTGCTGGTTTTCCTCGGCGCCCTGATTCTGGGCGTGATGTCCGTACTTTGGCTGCAGCAGCCGGCCATTCTTGGCTTTTTCGTACTTGCGCTTGCCGTTGGACTGTTGATGACCTTACCGATCGGTGGCGCCGACATGCCAGTGGTGATTTCGCTTTACAACGCATTGACCGGGCTGGCCGTGGCATTTGAAGGGTATGTGCTGGGCATTGAAGCACTGATCATCGCCGGCATGGTGGTCGGTGCCGCCGGAACCATGCTGACCCAGCTGATGGCCAAGGCGATGAACCGCTCCATTTCCAGCGTCTTGTTCGGCAGCTTCGGCCAGCACGGGGAAGCCGCGGAAATCAGCGGAGCACAGAAACCGATTGATGCCGCTGATGTCGCCGCCATGATGGCTTATGCCGAGCGTGTGGTCATTGTGCCGGGTTATGGCCTGGCTGTTGCACAGGCCCAACACAAAGTCTGGGAACTGACACAATTGCTGCAGAAGCGCGGCGTCAAGGTCCGCTTCGCCATTCATCCGGTCGCCGGCCGCATGCCGGGCCATATGAATGTGCTGCTCGCCGAAGCCGGTGTCCCCTACGATCTGATTGCGGATATGGACGACATCAATCCCGAGTTCGCGGTGACCGATGTCTCGCTGGTCATCGGTGCCAACGATGTGGTCAATCCGGTTGCGAAGACCGATCCGTCATCGCCGATCTTCGGCATGCCGATTCTGGATGTGGTGAACTCCAAGAACACGGTGGTGATCAAACGCGGCAAGGGCACCGGTTTTGCCGGCATCGAGAATGCCCTGTTCTACGCCGACAACACCCGCATGCTTTACGGCGACGGTGCCAAGGCGGTGGCGGAGCTGGTCGCCGAAATCAAGGCGATTGACGGCGGCCACTGAGTCCGGCATTGGACAGGATCATTGCCAGCGCCGGTGATGCCGTCAGTAGCGACCAGTCCAGCGGCTGCAGCCGCATGGCCAGTAGGTTGCTGAACAGCCCGAAACCCATGCCGCCTGCGCTTGTGTGCAGGCCGAAACCCGTCGCATAGCTAACGTTCAATGCGGTAATCAGCCAAAGGCTTGCCAGACAGCACAGCAGTGTCAGCGCCGGAGCAATCCAGGCCGGACTGTGCTGGTCGCTGGCGCGCATCCAACGTTCCAGCAAGGCGATGTCGGCGGCTGCCACCAAGGCGAACCAGCACAGGGCATCATCGGCTCCGGCCGACAGCGTGAACCAGACCGCCATCATGGCCAGTGCGGCCAGAAGGCTGATGATCAGTGGTTTGAACAAAGGTTGTCGTGCTATTGACACGGTATCGGAAGGATTCCAGTAAACTAGGCGCCAGTTTACCCTTTGGATATGCGATTGTGTCGTACTCCCGCACCAGCGAGCCCATCAAATTCGAACGTGATTGCGATGTGGTGCTGGTCCCGCAGGGGGATAATGTCACTTTGCCGGCTGGCACGGTCGGATACATCACCCAGGCCCTGGGCGGATCGTTCACGGTATTTGTCGAGGGCAATCTGTTCCGTGTCGCCGGCGAAAACGCCGATGCCATCGGTAAAACCGCCCCCAGGCCCCTCGAGTTGGCCGACACCGAAGACGATGAGGCGGTTGAAAAACTGGTCTGGCAGCAGTTGCGGACCTGTTTTGACCCGGAAATCCCGATCAATGTGGTTGAATTGGGGTTGATTTACGACTGTCAGATCGAGCGCCTTCCGGATGGCCAGCGCAAGGCTGCTATCCAAATGACCCTGACCGCCCCGGCCTGCGGCATGGGGGATGTCTTGGTAGACGATGTCCGGACCAAGGTGGAGCGCGTTCCGACCATCATCGAGGCGGACGTGGATTTGGTCTTTGACCCGCCCTGGGCCCGGCACATGATGAGTGAGGCTGCCCAGCTTGAGACGGGGATGTTGTAAAAAATTTAGGGCAAGCGTGTGCCGGCAACACTTGGAGCTCCAGTATTGCTCTACCTTTAGTGCGACAAACGATTGTGCTAGGCTTGGTGTCTTCTTTTCATTTTCCTGCGATTCAATGACTATTCCGTCCCTTCGTTACATTACACTGGCACTTGGCTCTCTTGTCGCCACCGGGGTTCAGGCTTCGCCGGCCAATTCGGCCCATGTCAAATCCACCACCGATCTGCTCGGCAAGATTGTTGCCATGGAAACGGTCAAGGGCCGGGGGCAGGTTCCGGTCATGGCGGAGTTTCTCGCCAAAAAGCTGATTGATGGCGGCTTCAGTCCGGAGGACGTGAAGGTTGAACGTTTTGAAGATACCGCGACGCTGGTGGCGCGTTACCGCGGTAATGGCAGCAGACGCCCCATGCTGATCTCCAACCACATGGATGTCGTTGAAGCGGTGCCCGCGGACTGGACCCGTGACCCGTTCACCATGATTACGGAGAACGGCTACCACTTCGGGCGTGGCGTCTACGACAACAAGCTGGATGTGGCGCTGACGGTCAGCACCCTGCTGCAGCTGAAAGCGGAGGGTTTCCGGCCCTCACGCGACATCATTCTGGTGTTTTCAGGGGATGAAGAAACCGACATGCGCAGCACGCAGGCGTTGAGCACGCGTTTCCCCGATGCCGAATTCCTGTTGAACGGCGATGGCGGCGGCGGTACTTTGGCCACGGACAGCAAGGCGGTGGTCTACGGACTGCAGACGGCGGAAAAGACCTTCGCCACCTTCGCCATCTCGGTCAGCAATCCGGGTGGCCACAGCTCCCGGCCGCGCAGGGACAACGCCATCTATCAACTGGCTGCCGCACTGCAGAAACTGGCCGCCTACGAATTTCCGGCGCAGAGCAGCGAACAGACGCGGGCCTCATTCCGGTTCACCGGCCAGCAGATCGGCGGCGAGCTGGGCAAGGCCATGCTGCGCTTTGCCGATAATCCCAACGATGCCGCCGCAGTCGCGGTGATTGCCGCGGACCCGGAATACGTCGGCACCCTGCGCACGACCTGTGTGGCCACACTGCTGAGCGGCGGCCATGCGGAAAATGCGTTGCCTCAGCTGGCGACCGCGACGGTGAATTGCCGGATCTTTCCAGGCGTTGCCGTGGAAAGCGTCCGCGCCCGGATTGCAGAAGTCATTGCCGATCCGCAGGCCAAGGTCACGGAAGTGGGCAAAGCGTTTGCCAGCGATGCTTCGCCGCTGCGCGATGATGTCGTGCAGGCCGTTCGCAAAGCCGTGGATGCCAACTTCAAAGGCCTGCCGGTCGTGCCGGGAATGTCTTCCGGTGCGACCGACAGTCTTTATTTCAGAGCCGCCGGGATTCCGTCATACGGCGTCTCGGGGGCCTATGTCAGGCCGGAAGATGATTATTCGCACGGTCTCAATGAACGGGTACCGGTGTCGACCGTCGCCCGCGGCCTGAAGCACTGGCATGTGTTGGTGACCGAACTGGCGAAATAGGGCTCAGACCGCTTCGAAGCGGTTTGCTGAAACGTTTTTCTTGACCTTGGCCGGATCCCAGATGCGGCCGTTCATGGCGATGTAAACGCCCGGTGGCAGGCTCTGCACCGCGCCGACGGCGGTGCCGATGTTGAATTCGGCATCGGAGCCGCGAAAACTGGCCGGGTTGAGTGCGCCGGTCAGAACCATGGTTTTACCGGGAATCGCCGACAGCACTCTGGCCGTTTCCACCATGGTGTCGGTGCCGTGCGTGATCAGGATGTGGGATTCTTCACGGCTTTCGATGGTCGCCTTCAGCAATTCGCGGTCGGCCTGATCGATATGCAGGGAATCCTTGCGCATCACCGGCAATACCGTGAACGGAATCACCACGCCTAGTTCCTTCAGAATCCGGCCGATTTGCGGCTCACCGACCTGATAATCGGATTTGTCATCGAAATAGATTTTGTCGATGGTGCCGCCGGTGGTCAGGATCAGAAGGGAATTCATGGGCATCTCCAGGTTGCCTTTATTTTACGCGCTTCCGGTACCGCCGCGTTTGAACAGTTTGGCTTTCAGGCCGTCCCAATTGCCGGCAAAGATGATCCACAGGGCCAACAGCAGTTCCACCAGCGGCATTGGCCAGATTTCCGGCACCGTCCAAAGCTCGGCGATGGCATGACAGAAATAAATCAGTGCCGCTACGCCGCCCCAGAACACCGCGGATGGCCGTCGAAACAGGGCAAGCAGGGCGGCCGGCAGTATCGGCGCAATGGCCAGGCCTGTGGCGACCGACTTCGGAAGGATCTCCGAGGGAGACAGCCAGGACAGCCAGGCGGTCATCCAGACCAGCATGGCGAAAATGCCGAGCACAGCATAGCGTTTGCCCAGGCTTGGGTGATTGCTAAACGCGTTCATGCGCCCAGCTTCAAGGCGATACTGCCAACGCGCCGGCCGAGGGCTTTTGCCAGTTCAGTTTCATCCTCGCTGAACGGCTGTTTGCCATCGCCACCGCTGACGTGACTGGCACCGTAGGGAGTACCGCCGGTCCGGGTACTGGACAGGCGTGATTCGGTGAAGGGGATGCCGACCAGCAGGCAGCCATGGTGCAGCAAGGGCAGGAGCATGCTGAGCAGCGTCGATTCCTGACCGCCATGCATGGTGGCTGTGGAGGTGAATACCGCCGCTGGTTTGCCGGCCAGCGTACCGCTGGCCCATTCAGCCCCGGTGCTGTCCCAGAAAAATTTCATCGGTGCCGCCATGTTGCCGAACCGGGTCGGACTGCCGAGGATGATGCCGGCACATTCGGCCAGGTCCTGTTTGCTGACATAGGGTGCTCCCGTATCCGGAACCGCAGGCTCGGTAGCCAGATGGTTGGCGGAGACTGCAGGAACACAGCGAAGCCGGGCCGTGCAGCCGCTTTCCCCGACGCCGCGGGCGATGTGGTTCGCGAGTTGTTCCACCGAGCCGTTGCGGCTGTAGTAGAGAATGAGGATTTCGGTCATGTCAGCGCCTGGCTGTGGGCATTGCTATACTTTAGCAATGCACAGGCTCAAAACAAAGCTGTTGGAAGGTCCGTATGCGCACAAAGCCGATAAAATCGGCAATTTTGCACGCCATCTTCTCAAACGCTTCATCGATGACCGCTGTTTCGAGTCCGCCGGCTCGCTGTCCTACACCAGCATACTGGCCGTGGTGCCTTTCGCCGCCGTGGTATTCGCGGTACTGGCGGTCTTTCCGATTTTCGACCAATGGACCCAGAATCTGGTCGATTTCATGTTCGACAACTTCGTCCCGGGCGTTGCCGACAATCTCGAGCAGAATCTGCGGACCTTTACCGACAGCACCCGCACTCTGCCGGCAAAAGGCGTACTGGCGCTGCTGCTCTCGGTCGGACTGACCATGTGGAGCGTGGAGAAAGCCTTCAACCGGATCTGGCGCGTGCCCGCGCCGAAGCCGAAACTCCTGCGTTTTCTGGCCTACTGGGGCTTGCTGACGGCCGGGTCGCTATCTGTGGTTTCCCTGCTGGCGCTGAATTCGGCTCTGAGCGTATACGTCAATCTGGCCGATTACACGCCCGGATTCCTGGATGGTGTCGGACTGATACTGGCGCCGGTATTGATCGAATTCATCGGATTCAGTGCGGCTTATTGGCTGATACCGCACCGTTCGGTCCCCCTGCGTTATGCGCTGACCGGCGGCGCCATCGCCACGATTCTGTTCGAATTGCTGAAATGGCTTTTCGCCATATACCTGCAGTCCGTTTCATTCCGGCACATATACGGCGCCATGGCCGTGGTGCCGATTACCCTGGTCTGGCTTTATGCAGTCTGGTTGGTCGTTCTGTTCGGGGCGTCCCTGACGGCATCCTTTGCCTCCTTCAGGTACCGGCCGAAAGCTATCAGGGCCGCCAAAGGGCTCGATTTCTACTGGGTCCTGCGTCTGGTCGCCCGTTTCCAGCAGGCACGCACCCGCCGAACCCATCTGCCCTTCGGCAGCCTGGTTTTGCTCGAGCCCCATATTGCCGAGCCGATGATGCGCAGTTACCTGACCGGCCTGGCCGGCATCGGCATGATCGAGAACGACAGCCATGACCATTGGTGGCTCAGCGGGCCCTTGTCCGGACATACGCTGAAAGACCTCCATCAGGGTCTTGGCTTGCGGATTCCGGTAGAAGACATCGATCTGCCTTCGCAGGGCGATGACATCGATGGGCTTATACTGCCGGTGATCGATGAACTGCGCGGATCCGTGAAGGCGCAGTTAGAACGTCCTTTGTCCCTGTGTTTTCCCGAGGCTCCCGCACCATGATCCGAAACTCCCTTTTGATAGCTATGCTTGCACTGGTTCTGGCCGCCTGCAGCGATAGGTCCGCGCCTTCGTCCGAATCGGGGTTTGTCCCCTCCAAGCAGACCCCTGCGCTAGTTGTGGAAACCTTCCAAGGCGGTAAATTCGATCTTGCCGAGCACCGCGGAAAATGGGTGGTGGTCAATTTCTGGGCGACCTGGTGCGCGCCTTGCCTGAAGGAAATTCCGGATTTCAACGCTTTCGCCAAATCCCGCAAGGATGTCCAATTCATCGGTCTGGCTTACGAGGAAATCACCCGTGAAGACATGTCCGCCTTCCTCAAGGACCACCCGATCGATTATCCGTTCGCCATCATCGATGTCTACAATCCGCCGGAGCACTTCGAAACGCCGCGCGGCCTGCCGATGACGGTTCTGATTGCGCCGGGCGGCAAGGTGTCGAAGACTTTCTTGGGGCCTGTTACAGCTTCGGATATCGAAGCGGCCATGTCCGTCAACCCGCGTTAGTCTGCCGTTGGCCGAAAAGCAGTGTGATGTTGATGCGGCGGTTTTCATAACCTTCCCGGAAGCTGATTTCATCCGTGCTGTGAAACAGATCGGAATTGAATAGAACGGCACGGTTCTGCCGGTAGGGTACGGTAATGCGTTCGGCTCCACTGGCTTTCAGGAATTCGTTTATGCGGGATTGACGGTCGCTGCTTCCACTGTTGTAGTCTTGGAACTGCCAATCCTGCGGCGCTTCCTTGTTCCAGATTACCAGGCCGCCGCTATCGGGCTCAAGATTGGCATCGTCCGGCGTAATCCAGAAATTGAGATTGACCGCCGCTACATCCGCATGCATCTGTATGCCCTGCATGCTGCTGTCGTACTTGAATGCCCACATTTGGAACAGGGGGTAGTCCAGAAAAATATCCGGCAGATGCTTACGAAGATCTTCCGCAATCTGGAACAGCAACGGGGCGGCAAAGCCGTTTTCCATCAATGCGCCCAGATATCCGTTCGGATGCCGGAAATCGAACCAGAAGGTGTTTTCGAGACAGTAACTGCGAAGTGCCCGTAATGTATCCGGCCGCAGAAAATCATCAATCCAGGTAATTCCAGGGCTGCGCCGATGATAGTCCTCTTCAATCTTAGCGAAGTTGCATTCCAAATTAATCGCAGACCCATCAACGCGCGATGCTTCGGAGAAATGATGCAGCCGGTTGTAGGCATGGCCGAGCTCGGCCATGGCGGCCGGAGTCAGTGTAATAATCTGGCCGCGCGGGATGTCCGCAGGCAGTCGTCCGAGAAATTCCCGATGGCTGTTTGACAGGTTCAGGAAAACCGGATTGCCGGTCAGTCCGTGCAGATATTCGTATTGTTCAATATCGTGACTAAGCTTTGCTGGCGTGGTGTTGATGAATTCCGTCCGCCATGGCGCGGACGAACCTCCGAAGGCCAGGCGCATGCTGCCGACGAAATCCCTGCTTGCGTCATCTGCACGGTGCAGCATGAGGTTGGCGTAAGCCCGGTGTTTGAGTGCATCGCTGGTCGGCGATAGCTTAGCGGCATGTTCGGCTGCATCCAATGCGTTCTGCCCATCACCAATGCTGCGATAGGCCAACGAAAGTTGAGTCCATGCCTCGGCGGCGCCGGGCAGCAGCGAAACGGCATGCCGAGCCTGAGTTAGCGCCAATTCCGGCTTCTGCCAGTCATTGTAGAGCAGGGCCAGACCGTGATGGTAGAAAGCCACGCCACTGTGTTTTTCCAGCAGGGACTGGAACAGCTTCTCTGACTCGGGATAATTGCCCAAGGCGTGCCTGCACTGGGCGCTGTATAGCAATGCGCTTTCGTGATTCGGATTGCTTTCCAATACAATGTCCAGGGCCATCAGTGCAGTCCTGAAGTCATTGTCACGGATTGCCGATTCTGCGGATTGCAGCAGCCTGTTGGCATCCGTGGGCATGTTCGAATTCATATTCGGCTTTTAGGGGCTTTGATCGGCTTTGGCGGCACGCGGTAATGCTCCTTGCGCGGCTTGCCCGATAGCGGCTTCCATTCCGGGGCGGTCACCTTCACCGAATCATCCGGAAAGTTCGCGATGAAATGGCGGATCAGATGAAGGCGCCCGAGCTTCTGGCTGTTGAAATCGACCAGTGTCCATGGCGCGTGTCTGGTGTGCGTCGCCTCCAGCATGGTTTCGCGTGCCGCGGTGTAGTCGTCGTATTTGGTGCGTGACAGCACATCGACCGGCGACAGCTTCCACTGCTTGAGCGGATCGTCAAGCCGCTCACGGAAACGTTTCTCCTGCTCGTCCTGATCGACCGTCAGCCAGTATTTGAACAGCAGGATGCCGTCATCCACCAACAGCTTCTCCAGGATTGGAACCTGTTTCAGGAAGGCTTTGGTCTGCTGTGGCGTGCAGAAGCCCATGACTTTCTCGACACCGGCCCGGTTGTACCAGCTGCGGTCGAAGAACACGAATTCACCGGCTGCCGGCAGGTGCGCCAGATAACGCTGGAAATACCATTGGCTGGATTCGGTATCGGTCGGTTTTCCCAGCGCCACGGTCCGGCAAGAGCGGCTGTTCATGTGGGCTTTGATGGCGGAAATTACGCCGCCTTTGCCGGCGGTATCGCGGCCTTCAACCAGAACCACCACCCGCTTTCCGTTTTTCTGCACCCAGTGCGCGATCCGGTTGAGTTCGATCTGCAGTTCCGCCAGTTCCGCTTCGTATTCCTTTTTGCCGATTTTCTTGGACATGCGGCCTCCCGGGCTCAGCGTTCGTGCAGACGCGGTTTCAGTGTTGCCAGATTACAGGGCTTGGTGCCGCCGTTCAATTGATGACGGATGATTTGGTTCCAGGCCAGACCGCAGGCGCCGGTCGATCCGGGCAGACAGAAGATGAAAACGCCGTTGGCCAGTCCGGCCAGCGCCCGCGACTGCAGGCTGGACGTGCCGATGTCGGCATAGCTCAGCTGCCGGAACAGTTCGCCGAAGCCCGGCATTTCCTTGTCGAGCAGGGGCTGTACCGCCTCGGGAGTGCTATCGCGTCCGGTGAAGCCGGTGCCGCCGGTACATAGTATGCCGTCGACCTCAGGGTCGGCAATCCATTGCGAGAGCAGGGCACGGATCCGGTATTTATCGTCCGGCAGCAGGCCGCGCGCGCTCAGGCGATGGCCATCGGTCTGCAGAGCCTCGCACAGATAATTTCCGGAAGCATCCTGCGCTTCGGTCCGGCTGTCGCTGATGGTCAGCACGCAAAGATTGAGTCCAGTCGTCATGGATTGCCCTCGGTCAGAAGTTTCAGTTCGTCGGCCTGGTTTTCGACGGTCAGCCTTTCGATCAGTTCATCGAGGTCGCCGGCGACGATTTCAGGCAGACGGTACAGCGTCAGTCCTTCCACGCGATGGTCGGTGATGCGGCCCTGAGGAAAATTATAGGTCCGGATGCGTTGGCTGCGGTCGCCGCTGCCGACCTGCAGGCGTCGCGATTCGGCCTGCGCCGCATTCTGTTTGGCCCGCTGTTCGTCAAGCAGGCGCGCCTTCAGCAGGCTCATTGCGCGGGCGCGGTTCTTGTGCTGGCTGCGCTCATCCTGGCATTCGACCACGAGTCCGGTCGGCAGGTGGGTGATGCGGATGGCCGAATCGGTTTTGTTGACGTGCTGTCCGCCGGCGCCGGAGGCACGGAAGGTATCGGTGCGGATATCGCCTGGCGGAATATCGATATCGGCAACCGCGTCCATTTCCGGCAGGATGGCAACCGTCGCGGCCGAGGTGTGGATGCGTCCCTGGGTTTCGGTGTCTGGCACGCGCTGCACGCGGTGCGTACCGGATTCGAATTTGAATTTCGAGAAGGCACCTTTGCCCTCGATGCGTGCGATGATTTCACGGTAACCGCCGTGTTCGCCCGGATTGCTCGACAGAATCTCCAGCGGCCAGCGTTTGCGCTCGGCGAAGCGCGCATACATGCGGAACAGGTCACCGGCGAAGATCGCGGCCTCGTCACCGCCGGTGCCGGCGCGGATCTCCAGAAACAGATTGGCCTCGTCGCGCGTGTCAGGCGGTATCAGCAGCAATCCGAGCTGCGATTCGAGGTTATCCATGCCCGCTTTAAGGCGCGGGATTTCCTCTTCGGCCAGATCGCGCATTTCCGGATCCGTGCGCCAGACTTCCGCCTGCTCCAGATCAAGCCGCGCCTGAAGATAGGCAGATAGGCCGGCAGCGACCGGATCGAGCTGGGCATATTCCTGGGACAATTCACGGAAGCGTGTGTTGTTGCAGATGACGTCCGGATCCGACAGCAGCCGGCCGACCTCCTCATGCCGTTCCGTCAGATGTTCGAGTTTACGCAGTAGTTTAGGGCTGAGCATCGGAGTCGAGCTGGAAAATCTGTTCGGCGGCACGCATCAGTGCGGTATCGCCGTCACGTGCCGCCTGTTTCAGGGCCGCCGTGGGAGCATGCAGGAATTTGTTGCTGAGCTGGTTGGCCAGGATTTCTAGAACCGTATCGGCATCTTCGCCGCGGGCCAGTGCCTGCCTTGCTTTATCCAGTTGCAGGTCGCGTTCGTGTTCAGCGCGCTGGCGAAGTTTCAGCAGTCCGCCATGATTCTCCAAGGCTTTCATTTCCGAATAGAAATGCTCGGCATGCAGGGTGATCAGCGCCTCCGCCTCCACAGCGGCCTGTTGCCGGAATGCGCGGCCTTCTTCGAGTACATGGTCAAGATCATCGACCGTATAGAGGTAGACGTCGTCCAGATTCGCGGCATCCGGGGCGATGTCGCGCGGTACCGCCAGATCGATTAACAGCATCGGTTTATGGCGGCGCTGGGTGATGGCGGCAGCGATGTCGGCGGCATACAGAACCGGTACCGGGCTGGCGGTGGCGCTGATGACGATATCGGCTTCGGCCAGGTGCTTGGCGGCATCCGCCAGGGGCAGGGCATAGGCCGAGAAACGCGAGGCGAGGCTTTGTGCATGCTCCAGCGTCCGGTTGGCGATGACCATCCGTTTCACATTCGCCTGTGCCAGATGCTGCGCCGCCAGTTCGATGGTTTCGCCGGCGCCGATCAGCATCACGCTGGACTGGTCGAGTTGGCTGAACAGCTGGCGGGCCAATTTCACGCTGGCATAGGCCACGGATACCGGATGCGCACCGATGCGGGTCTCGGTGCGGATGCGTTTAGCAGTGGCAAAGGTGTGCTGGAACAGGCGGTCGAGTAGGCCATGGACACTGCGTTGTTGGCGGGCAATCGACCAGGCCTGTTTGACCTGGCCGAGAATCTGCGGCTCACCCATGACCAGGGAATCGAGACCGGCAGCCACCCTGAACAGATGCCTTACCGCCTGCTCGTCCTGATGCTGGTAGAGGTAGGCGCTCAGGGCCTCGGGTGCGATACCGTGATGTTCGGCCAGCCAGCGCGCCAGCTCCGGTTCATGTTCAGGGGCGATATGGCTATAGATTTCAGTCCGGTTGCAGGTACTGAGCAATACCGCCTGCTCGATGCCGGGCACTTGCATCAGCGCCGCAAGTGCTTGGCCCTGTTGGCTGTCCGGCACGCTCACGCGCTCGCGCAGGTCAACCGGCGCGGTCTGGTGATTCAAGCCAAGGACAAACAGGGACATAGTGGGGCTCGGACGATGACGGTTTATTTTAGCCTGTGTACACTGTGTTGTATGCGTCCAATTGCTTTCAGCGCCTTGTTTGCCGTGTTGCCGGTTCTTTTTCCGTCAACCGTGAACGCGGATGTGTCCGCACTGCCGGCCGACCGGCTCGAAGCCCTGCTGCAAAGCGAGTTCCAGTTCCAGTCCGGGCATTTCAATCAGGCCTTTTCCTATTATCGATCGCAATCTCCTGCACAGCTCAGTGCCGAGGAGCTTCTGCGCGGCAGCCAGTTGGCGACCGTCCTCGGTGAAGGCGCATGGCTCGCCACTTTGGACGGAGCTCCAGCCCTTGCCGAGGCTGCCCAGGTTGACCTGATCCGGCAACGGTTCGAACGGGCCCTGCAGTTGGACCGAAGCGATTCGGCGCAACAGGCCTGGCAGGCGCTGCTCCGTCATTCGGATGACCGCGGCATCTACGCTTCCCGTACCGTTGCTGAAACCAATGCTGCAGGCCATCAATCGACGCTCAATGCGGCATTGGCTTTGTATGCCGGCCGAACGGATTTGACTCCGGCCGAAGGGTTCGAGTTATTCCAGTTCGCCTACCAATGGCGGCTCGAAGAGCTCGCAGATCGACTGCAGGGCGGTCTGCCGCCCAAAAGCACGGAAGCGTTACTGGCTGTCACCATCCGGGAGTGCGTGGACGGCGCCGCCGATGCCTGCAAGCGCCGTATGCAGCGGCTTGACCCCTTGGATTTGAGCGAATGGCAACGGCGAAGTGTTCTGGTGCTGGCACAAAAGACTGGAGATCCGGAGCAGAACCGGCGATGGATTGAGGCCCTGCCGCAGGATGGCGGGACGTATTACCAGCGGATCGTCATGCTCGGTCGGGCCATGGATGACGTGCAGGCACAGAAACTCCTGGCGGCGATCCGCAAGGATTCCGCGCTGGACGATTTTCAGCGGCCGGTGCTTCTGGGGTCCCTGGGCGAACTCCAGAAAGACTGGCCGGAGGCGGAAACGCAGTATCGCGAGGCATTGGTGGCCGGCGTGCCGACCACCGCCAGTGTCCGCTTGGCCGTCGTGCTGTTCCGGCAAGGCAAGCGCGACGCCGCCTTCGCGCAGTTGCAAACGGTGGCGGCGGATGCCGGTTTGTCGGATGAAATCCGGCGTGACGCATTACAGACCGAAATCCAGTTCCACCGCATTCTGCGCAGCGACGAACGTGATGTCGAGGTGCTCAATGCCGTTTACCGTCGCGGCCTAGCGCATTGGCCACAGGCCAATCCGTTGCGGTATCAGTACGCCATGCGTCTGTTCGGACAGGACCGGATCGACCCCGCCATGTCGGAGTTGCAGACGATCCTGAAAATTGCTCCCGCGGATGCCGATGCCCTGAATGCCTACGGGTTCACGTTGGCCAAGGCGTTGAACAACCCGCGTGCCGCCTATAAACCGATTGCACAGGCCTATCTTCTGGCCCCTGAGCAGCCCGAGATCCTCGACAGCTATGGTTATGTCCTGTTCCGCCTGGGCAGGGACAAGGAGGCGCTCGCCCACCTTGAGAAAGCCTGGCGGCTGACGCCCTCGGCGATTACGGCCGGGCATCTCGGTCAGGTCTTTCTCCGGCTCGGCGACCGCCAGCAGGCGCATGATTATCTTGAAAAGGGCCTTCAGTTGGATGCTTCGGAAGCTGAACTGTTGGCGCTGCAGGAGCGCTTGCGTTGAAAAGCCTTGTTTTTCCGGTATTGCTGCTTCTGGCCGGCTGCGCTTCCGTTGCCAATCGTCCGAATCCGGCCCAAACCGAAGCGGAGCGCGCGGAATACCTAGAAGCACATGCCATCTGGGCCTTTACCGGCCGAATAGCCTACGCCCATGCCGGAAAGGGCGGTTCGGCGCGGATCCGATGGCAGCAGAACGGTGAAGTCTCGGATATCCGGGTCACCGGCCCTTTGGCGATGGGCTCGACACACCTGCGCGTGCACGCGGGTCAAGCCCAGATTTTGGATGCCGGTGGCCAGCCCGTGAAATCCGGACCGTCGGAGGCCTTGTTGGCTGAACTCCTGCAGATACCGGGACCGTTGCCGGCACTGCATCAGGGTTTGCGGGCCTATTGGCCGGAAAATCCCGAATGGAATGCGTCCGCGTCCGCGGGGTCGGTGCGTATTGCCGATTGGGACTGGCAGTACGCCGAATGGCGTGATGAGCCCGTTCGCTTGCCCGGTACGGTTGTCGTTGAGCGTGGTCAGACACGGCTCCGGCTGGTCATCGATCAGTGGCAGGTGCAGCCCCATGACTGACTCCGGATGGAGCTCCTGGCCGGCGCCGGCCAAAATCAACCTATTTCTGCGCATCACCGGCCGCCGGAGCGACGGCTACCATTGCCTGCAAACCGTGTTCCAGCTGCTCGAATGGGGCGATACCGTGCACCTGCGCCTGCGTCTCGATGGCCGCATTACACGCACTGCTCCGGTCGGTTATGACCTGCCGGAGAGTCAGGACATCACCGTTCGTGCCGCCAAGGCCCTGCAGGCAGCTGCCGATTGCCCGCTCGGCGCGGAGATCGCCATCGACAAGCAGATTCCGCTCGGCGGCGGCTTCGGCGGCGGTTCCAGCGATGCCGCCACCGTGCTTTGTGCCCTGAACTCTCTATGGCGCTTGGATTTTTCAGTGACGCGTCTGGCTGAAATCGGCCTCGCGCTCGGCGCCGACGTGCCGGTCTTCGTTCATGGACAAAATGCCTGGGCTGAGGGGGTGGGTGAACAATTAACGCCGATTAAGCTCCCGCAGGCGTGGTTTTTGCTGATTGACAGCGGCGTGCATGTGCCGACCGCAGAGCTTTTTCAATCGCCGCAATTGACGCGCGACCAAAAATTGGTGAAAATAGCGGGCTACGTAAGTGGTTCGTTGCTCGATAACGCATTTGAACCGGTAGTCCGCGCGCTGCAACCCCGGATCGATTCGGTGTTCACGGCGATGGAGGGCTTTGGCAAAGTTGCGCTTACCGGTACCGGAGGCGGGTGTTTCCTGCGTTTCGATTCGAAAGAAGCGGCGCTTGAAGCGCAGGCCAGATTGCCTGAAGGCTACCGCTCCTGGGTGGTGTCGTCAGCACCGGAGTCGACGCTGTTGCAGGCCTTGCGGTCGGCGCGGCACGAATCCATTACATGAAGAAATTGGGGCGTCGCCAAGAGGCCCAAGGCACCGGGTTTTGATCCCGGCATCCGTAGGTTCGAATCCTACCGCCCCAGCCAATTTCTTAACGATGCGTCAAGGGCCAACGATGAGTAAGCAAAACATGCTCGTTTTTTCGGGTAATGCGAATCGCCCCTTGGCGCAAGCGGTGTGCCGCGAGCTCGGCGTGCCCATGGGCAAAGCCCTGGTCGGCAAGTTCTCCGACGGCGAAGTCCAGGTCGAGATCGAAGAAAACGTCCGTGCCCAGGATGTGTTCGTGATCCAGCCGACCAATGCCCCGTCCGCCGAGCACCTGATGGAACTGCTGGCGCTGATTGATGCGCTCAACCGCGCCGCCGCCAACAGCGTGACCGCCGTGGTGCCGTATTTCGGTTATGCCCGCCAGGATCGCCGTCCGCGCTCGGCGCGGGTGCCGATCACCGCCAAGGTTGCTGCCAAGATGTTCAGCGTGGTCAACACCGACCGCGTCATCACCATGGACCTGCACGCCGAACAGATTCAGGGTTTTTTCGACTGCCATGTCGATAACGTTTACGCGTCGCCGCTGCTGCTTGCCGACATCTGGCGCAATCACGGCACCGACAACGTCATCGTGGTCTCGCCGGACGTCGGCGGTGTGGTGCGCGCACGCGCCATCGCCAAACGCCTGGATGACGCCGATCTGGCCATCATCGACAAACGCCGGCCGCGCGCCAACGTGGCCACGGTGATGAACATCATCGGCGATGTCTCCGGCAAGACCTGCGTCATGGTCGACGACATCGTGGATACTGCCGGCACCCTGTGCGCCGCCGCCAACGCCCTCAAGGCGCAGGGTGCGGTCAAAGTTGTGGCGTACTGTACGCATGCCGTGCTGTCCGGTGCCGCCATCGCCAATGTCACCAACTCGGCGCTGGATGAACTGGTGGTGACCGATACCATTCCGCTCAGCGACGCGGCCAAGGCCTGCGACCGCATCCGCCAGCTGAGCGTGGCCGAAGTATTGGCTGAAACCATCCGGCGCATCGCGCTGGGCGAGTCGGTCAGTTCGCTTTACGTCGATTGATTTTTTGTGGGTGGGTGCCGGACGCATGCGGACGGCAAAAACCCAAGCTCTGCTCATTTGGTCGCGAATGAGCGCACTCTCCGCCGCGAGGCGGTTTAACGCTAGTCAATAAGGTGATTTTTATGTCAGAACATCAACTCAATGCAAGTGCCCGCAAGGATGAAGGCAAAGGTGCGAGCCGCCGCCTCCGTCATGCCGGCCAGGTTCCCGCCATCGTGTACGGCGGTACCGCCGCTCCGGAATCGATCCAGGTCGAACACAATCATCTCTGGCACATCAGTCAGAATGAATGGTTCTACGCCTCGATTCTCACCCTGAACGTCGATGGCAAGGGCCAGCGCGTCCTGCTGCGTGACATGCAGCGCCATCCGTTCAAGCAGCAGATCATGCACCTGGATTTCCAGCGCATCAATGAGAACGAAGCCATCCGCTTCAATGTGCCGCTGCACTTCCTGAATCAGGAAAAATCCCCAGCCGGCAAAACCGCTGGTGTGATCGTCACCCACGAGCTGAACGAAATCACCATCGTCTGTCTACCACGCAACCTGCCGGAATTCATCGAGGTCGACCTTTCGGCCCTGACCGCCGGCGACATAGTGCACATGTCGGCGCTGAAGCTGCCGGAAGGCGTCACGCTGCCTGCGCTGAAGCTCGGCAAAGAGCATGATCTGGCGGTCGTCATCGCCAAGCATGCCCGTGGCCAGGAAGAAGATACCGCCGCACCGGAAGCCGGCGCCGAAGTGCCGTCGACCAAGGCCGCCAAAGCCGCCGCTGCTCCGGCCGCTGCGCCTGCCAAGAAGAAGTAATGGGTTTTGCCGCCGCTGCCGGGGTACCGGTAGCGGCGGCATCCGGTTATGGAAGCGATTTCGCTTATCATCGGTCTGGGTAATCCCGGCTCCGAACATGCCCGAACCCGGCACAATGCCGGGTTTTGGTTTATTGACGCGCTGGCCGAGAAATACCAGGCGCGCTGGAATACGGATAAAAAACTGCGGGCCGAAACCGCCAAAATCACGGTGGCGGGGCATGCCATCCATCTGCTGAAGCCGCTGACGTTCATGAATGTTTCCGGGCGCCCGGTGGTTGCCGGTCTGCATTACTGGAAAGTCGATCCGGCGGCATGCCTGCTGGCCCATGATGAGCTCGATCTGGCGCCTGGCACGGCGCGCCTCAAATTCGATGGCGGGCATGGCGGGCAGAACGGTCTGCGCGACACCATGGCACAGCTCGGTCACGGCGGGTTCCATCGCCTCCGGATCGGCATTGGCCATCCGGGTCATAAAGACAAAGTCACCCCCTGGGTGCTGGGCCGGCCCGGTACGGATGACGCGGTTGCCATCGGGCAGGCGGTCGAGGCGGCCATCGGCATTGTGCCCTTGCTGGCCGAGGGGCGTTTCAACGACGCCATGAAACAGTTGCATACACCGCCCGCGAAATGACGCGCGCGGTCACACACAGAGGTTAATTATGGGCATCAAATGCGGTATTGTCGGCTTGCCGAATGTCGGAAAATCCACTCTTTTCAATGCCTTGACCAAAGCCGGTATCGCTGCCGCGAACTTCCCATTCTGCACCATCGAGCCCAATACCGGGGTGGTGCCGGTGCCGGATCCGCGTCTGGCGCAGCTGGCGGAGATCGTCAAGCCGCAAAAAGTCATTCCGACCTCGTTCGAATTCGTCGATATCGCCGGCCTGGTAGCCGGTGCCTCGAAAGGCGAGGGGCTGGGCAACAAGTTTCTGGCCCATATCCGCGAAGTGGACGCCATTGCGCATGTCGTGCGCTGCTTCGAACATGGTGAAATCGTGCATGTGAATGGCAAAGTGGACCCCATCTCTGACATCGAAACCATCGATACCGAGCTGGCGCTGGCCGATCTGGACTCCGTCGAGAAGGCCCTGCTGCGCACCGAAAAGCTGGCCAAGGCCGGCGACAAGGATGCTGCCGCCCGCAAACCGGTTCTGCAACTGCTGCGCGAGGGGCTGGATGCCGGGAAAACCGCGCGCGTACTGGGTCTGGATGCCGAGCAGAAGGCGCTGGTCCGCGACCTGTTCCTGCTGACCTTGAAGCCGGTCATGTATGTGGCCAACGTGCTCGAAGATGGTTTCGAGAACAATCCCCATCTGGACAAGGTCCGTGCCCGCGCCGAAACCGAGGGTGCTCAGGTGGTTCCGGTCTGTGCCGCCATCGAAGAGGAGCTGTCCCAGCTTGAGGACGACGAACGCCAGGAGTTCCTGACCGATCTGGGCCTGGACGAGCCGGGCTTGAACCGGGTCATTCGGGCCGGTTACACCCTGCTGGGCATGCAAACCTACTTCACTGCCGGAGTCAAAGAGGTCCGGGCTTGGCAGGTTCACAAGGGCGCCACCGCCCCGCAGGCGGCCGCCGTCATCCATACCGATTTCGAAAAAGGTTTCATCCGGGCCGAAACCATCGCGTTTGCCGACTTCATCCAGTACAAGGGAGAGGCCGGCGCCAAAGAGGCCGGACGCCTGCGTCTGGAGGGTAAGGATTACCTCGTGCAGGAGGCCGATGTCCTTCACTTCCGGTTTAATGTCTGAGCCATTTAGGCGTTGACAAAGCCTGAATATCGAGCGAAAATAACGGGCTAACTCTGGAGGGATACCCAAGCGGCCAACGGGGGCAGACTGTAAATCTGCTGGCTTACGCCTTCGGTGGTTCGAATCCACCTCCCTCCACCAGTTTTTTTTGTTTTTGTGCGGTTCCAGCTTTGATGCAAAAGCGGGATTAGTTTAATGGTAGAACCTCAGTTTTCCAAACTGATCGCAGGAGTTCGATTCTCCTATCCCGCTCCATTAAAACGCGTTTGATTTTGTTGTTTTGTGTTGCCGCTCACGTAGCTCAGTCGGTAGAGCACTTCCTTGGTAAGGAAGAGGTCGAAGGTTCGATTCCTTTCGTGAGCACCAGTTTCATCCGGTCCGTCCGCGGATTGGCCTCCATTCCACAATTTGCTTGAGAGATCACCATGTCAAAAGGTAAGTTCGAACGTACCAAGCCCCACGTGAACGTGGGCACCATCGGCCACGTGGATCATGGCAAGACCACGCTGACTGCGGCCCTGACCAAGGTCGGCGCGGAGCGTTTCGGCGGCG
>Ga0315906_10001511_pt1 | contig 34343 bp, 23 predicted proteins | sample LakEriMetagenome_4_FD_203526 | JGI IMG/M metagenome (GOLD analysis project Ga0315906, IMG submission 203526) | Freshwater fungal communities from buoy surface, Lake Erie, Ohio, United States - Buoy 2 MA122 | ecosystem: Environmental > Aquatic > Freshwater > Lake > Lake biofilm | place: USA... | reverse complement strand
TCCCTGGTTGGGGTTTGGGTAAAGTTTGGTCCCCATGCAGGTATTGGTGAGGGCAAGCCGGCCCTCTTCGCTAATTGATCCGTTGCTATTAATCAGCCACAAACGATAATAAGCTACGCCGGGTGGACAGGTATTATCTTCCACGAAATATGTTCTTGCCGTAGTGCTTTCACCCGCCGCCAAAACAGTGAGTATTTTCGTCCATTGATAGCCATCTAAGCTTCGTTCTATCTCAAAACGCTCAGAGAGTTGTTCGCTTTCGGTGGTCCATGAAAGCTGGACGGAACAATTTTTTGCTGCCGCGCTAAAGGATACCAATTCTACCGGCATGATGAAAGAAGAACAGGGGATATCGCCAAAGGCCTCATTTTCGCAGGCATCGGTTACGCCTCCCCCGCCTTGACCCACGGAAAAGGTGTAGTCTCCGGGAGGAAGGGGAGGAGAAAATTCAAGCGTAATGGTAGAGGAAAGTACCCCGCCGAGGTCACATTCAGGCGCGCTTACTGCAGCCGGGAAATAGGTGGTATTGCCATCAGTAACTGGAAAATCGAGGGGCTGAAGCGTGGCACATCGAACAGGTTCCGAGAACTGCATGTCTATGTAACTGCCTTCGCAGGAGCTGATAACTGCCGTCATCTCCGGCGGAATGTTGTCGTATATCTGGGCGGTGGACGAGGAGAAGTCGAGGGTGTAGCCTTGGATGGAATTACTCCAATTCATTACAACCAGAGCATATGTTTCACCTGCGCTCACCGGCAAATCGCTATTCCAGGGTGGGCCGTTCTGGTTGCCGGGACCATTATTTGCATCGTAGCCGCCATTGAGCGAGGAGATGCCGGTTGAACCTTGTGGTCCGCCATAAGCACCATACGAATTGCAACTAACTTCTACCGAAGGATAATTACCGAAGGAGAGACATCCGCTTTCCGTAATATTGAACAGCCCCCAGTCGTAGTCATCGAAGTTATTATTGGGATCGAGTTCAAAACGCAAAAAGCCGCTTTCTTGTACGGTAAAAGTATACCAGGTAGAATTTACTTCGTAATCGTTGCAATAAGAACCATTCAATTCATAGCCATATTGCCCAACCCCAATTGGAGCGCTGGTTTCGGAATAAACATCTTGGCAGACGGTAATTGCTCCCAGGCAGTCTGCGGTAGTTAGTTGTCCGCAAGGAGCACCGCTAAGCCCCATTTCATAAGCCCCTGAAAAGCCCCAGGACAAACTGAATTGCTGAATTACCTGGCCCGTTTCGGAATCGCTCATAGTAAAATAGCAACCCTGCCAGCCGTCGCCGAGGGAATCGAACATTTCCAGTGTATAACAACCCGGATCCAAGCATTCTGATCCTGAAAATGGCGCCGCGCCACTCAATACCGTGTTACCGCCATCGTCGAGAAGTTCCCAGGTAACGTTGTCTTCGAAATCTCCTCCGGCAACAGCAATGTCATAATTGGTGCAAGGTTCCTGAGGATTGCAGCTACCTCCCCCAATTTCGAATGTATGTGTGCCAAAACTACCGGCGGGCAGAGTGACGTAAACCAAAGACAGTCCGTTGTAGCTTAAATTGAAGTATGCCTCATTCCAACCATCGCCATAGCTGTCGTACATATAAAGCGTATAACATCCGGGCTCTAGACAGTATGTCGCCGAATAAGGAGCCCAACCACTCGCTACGCTAGCACCATTGCTATTAACCAGCGTCCAGCTAACCTCGCTGGACCAAAAACCACTGGATACATAAACAGAATAATTGCTGCACTGAGATGAGGCAGAATAAACCGTAAAAAAGAATCCGGCGAATAATGCTAAGAGTAGTGAGCGGAACATTAAAAGATTATTCTCAAATATAATCAAAACCCCGGAGCCTTTTTATTTCATAATTCGCAAGGAATTTCTTGATACTCACCGAGAATTCATTTCCGATAATGCATGGAAAGGGCCTTCTTTGATGAATTTCTAGTTTAAAGCATAATAGGTAACCGGGGGATAAATGCCTGAGAGGTCGTTTAAAACAATATGATTGCAATTAGCAATCAGAACAAGATTTTCCTGCAGGCTTTGTGGGGCGGAAAGTGAAAGGTGTTTTTCTCCGATTGCTAAGAAATTCTGCGAATAGCTGCTATTGATAGTTATGACAAAAGATGCACGAATTGCTTAAGTGAAATACAAAACCTGGATATTCGCCGTAAGGCCCTTGACAGAAGCTGTTTACACCTTAAGGCTGGACGGATTATTTACCCAGCCACGCAATGCATTTTAATTCAATGGCAATAGGCGTTGGAAGAGAATTAATTTCGACGGTAGTTCTGCAGGGTAAATTTTCGTTGAAATACTCTGCATAAATGCGATTGAATACGTGAAAATCGCGCTTCATATTTACTAAATATACCGTTACGTCTATCAAGTCTTTCCAGTCAGATCCGCTTGATTCCAGTATCGCTTTTACATTAGCAAAAACAGCGTGTACTTGTGCCTCGAAATCGAAGGAGGTAAAGTTGCCATTGTGGTCGGTGGTAAGGCCGGGAATACCGCTGTCATTGGGTCCACTACCAGCTATCCTCGGACCAACTCCCGAGAGGAAGAGAAAGTCGCCGGCTCGCCGGGCGTGGGGATATAAGCCTACAGGCTTCGGTGCGCTATTGCTAACTATTTTTCCTTCGTTCTGCTCCATTAATTTCGAGTTAAAATAATTTTATAATTCACCCTCAAAGGCAAGGAAATATAATCTGTTTTTGCCTCAGTAAAGGTGTTCTCTCATTGCTTGGTAAATGTAATGTGAATAGATATTCGAATTCTGTTTCAACTTTATACGAGGAATAATTCTTTAAATGATTCCTGCTACCGCTATGTCTTTATTCCTTGTAATCATCTGCTAGCCAATTAACTTAATACCTCTCATGAATAAGTCTATATTGGAGTCCATTCAGTAATCTTCGGGGCATGGCAGCGTTAAACAAACACGAATGCCTAAGGGGAATTACCCCGATTCAGGATTGTATTGAAGGTATTTCGAGAATGCCTGAATACGTGTTTTTAGCCGCCTTAGACAATAAGATTGGTGGCATTCAATGCAGTGATTATGGAAAGGTGTCAATACGCTTAAGAGACCATTTTTTTCCCACGCGGTAAACCTTTTTCCGAAAAAGTAGGGGAAGAGTTCCGAGGCCGGCGAAGACTCCGCTTAACCGCCAGGTGGGATTGTCGATGAGTGGACTTTCATCCAGATTTATTCCGCGATTAAGTGCAGTTATAGTTAAAAAAAAGGGAATGGCAGACCATGCGCCATACGTAAGCCCTCGCGAAATTGCTCTAGGACGAACGATGGATGAAATTCTGGCGATGTCCAAATGAATGCCATCGATTACCAAAACGGAGTCGTAAATGGCTTCTAAAGTCCCATGGTAAACGAGCTTTTCGCCATCCGTGCAGAACAAAAGCTCATCACCTGGAAAAAATTTTTGTTGTACCGGCCGGTAGTTATTTCGCAGGCTGAGAAAAACCTGGGCAGAGGCATCGAACGATACGGAGATAAGACAGAAAGCCGCAAGTGTCTGCTTCAATAGAGCAAAGGAACAGAAGAGGGCGTTATCGAAGGGGTTAGGCATTCATGAGTTCTTCGATGTGCTCCGCTTCGAGCGGAATATTCTTCATGAGATCCAAGTACCCATCTTTGGTAATCAGGATATTGTTTTCCAAACGAATCCCCAGGTTTTCTTCGCGGATATATATTCCGGGTTCAACCGTAAATACATTTCCTTCACTAACCGGAAGTGTCCAGTCGCCGTAATCGTGCACGTCAATTCCGAGGAAGTGGCTGGTTCCATGCATGAAGTATTTTTTATACGCAGGCGATTTCGGATCCTGTTTAGCCACGTCATTGCGATCGAGAAGGCCAAGGGATAGTAATTCCGTGGTCATGAGTTCTCCAACTTCTTTGTGGTATTCGTGCATAAATACTCCTGGACGCAGAATGTTCATGGCCCCTTTCATCACCCGAAGTACGGCGTTATAAACGTCTTTCTGCCGAGGAGTGAAACGTCCGTCGGCGGGGATACACCTCGTCATGTCGCTCGCATAATTGCCATATTCCGCTCCCACATCCAATAGAATAACGTCCCCGGAATTGCAACGGTTGTCGTTACTGATGTAGTGCAATACGCAGGCATTTAATCCGGAAGCGATAATTGGGGTGTAGGCGAAGCCTCTTGAGCCCCTCCGCAGAAATTCGTGGGCAAATTCGGCCTCGATTTCATATTCCATAACGCCAGGCTTAACAAAGGAAAGTACCCTTTCAAAGCCGGCTTGGGTGATATTGCAGGCCCGCTGCATTTGATCGATTTCTTCCGCCTCTTTGACACCGCGAATGCGATGCATAATCGGGTTGCTCCGCTCGATACGGTGATGTGGATATTTTTCGCGGAATTGTCGGCTAAATCGGGCATCCCGGGTTTCTACTTCGTTCGATGAGCGGGTATGTTCGATATTGTTCAGGTAAACGCATTCTGCTTCAGCCAACAGTGCTTGCATAATCCGATCGAACTGATGAGTCCAATATACCGTTTCTATGCCGGAGACTTCCTTGGCTTGCTCCTTACTCAGTTTGGCGCCCTCCCAGATAGCGATTTCGTTGTTGGTTTCCCGTACAAAGAGAATTTCGCGGTGCTGGATGTGAAAAGAGTTTGGAAATAGGACAAGAATACTCTCCTCCTGGTCTACTCCGCTTAGATAGAAAATGTCGCTCTGCTGGCGAAAAGGCATACTGCCATCCGCGCTGGTTGGGTAGATGTCGTTCGAGTTGAAAATGGCCAGTCCTCCTGACTTAAGTTGCCGGGCAAATTTTTCTCGGTTGCGGATATACAATTCTTTGGGGAGTAGCTGGTAGCGCATAACAATTTCTATATGCGGTAAAAATACACATTACCCCTTAGTGAATTGCATTTTTTGGATGAACCCGGACCGGAGTTCTAGCCGTGCATGGTTTCTTTCCTCCCGTATTTTTCCATTAGTCCTGCCTCATATTCCAGGAAATCCTGCCAGCGTTTGTCTACCTCAATTCCCTCACCATATTTGCGGGCGAAACCTATAAATGTGGTGTAGTGTTCTGCTTCGGAAATCATAAGATCGCGGTAAAATTTTCTAAGATCTTCATCGGCAATTTCTTCTGACAGAATGCGGAAGCGTTCGCAACTTCGGGCCTCTATCATGGCAGCCAGCAAAAGCCGGTCTACGAGGTCATGAATGCGGCTGCCTCCCTTTATGATAAAGCCATGAAGATCGGCGACATAGGGATCTTTTCGCTCTGGCCCGAGTGTATAGCCCTTCTCTCTAATTTTCTCATTCACCATTTTAAAATGAGCCATTTCTTCCAGCGAAATTCGCGTTAGCTCCTCTACCAGCTCCGGGAAATCGTAAAATCGAACAATGGTGCTGATGGCATTGGAAGCAGCTTTTTGTTCGCACCAGGCATGGTCTGTAAGGATTTCGGAGATGTTTTTACCGACCATATTTACCCAGCGGGGATCGGTGGCCATCTTAAGGCCTAGCATCACTTTTTTTCGTTCGGCAGCCATGATTCAAAAGTAAGAAACGAAAAGAACTCTACTTATTCGGCGAGATTGTCGAATCGAACAAGGCTTCCGAGAGGAAGAGCTTTGTCGAGGCTGTCCGACAGACAAATTTCTCCGAGTTGAAGGCTTTGAGGCTGAAAGTGTCTGCGGGTAAGGGTTTCCAGTTGAAGCGGACTTAGTCCGGAGTAGGTGTTAATAATAACGAAATGCTTTTGTTCCCGGATGGCGGCCACAGCTTTAAACAAGGTATTAATTTGTTCTTCCAACTTCCACTTCTCTCCTTTTGGACCCATTCCCCAAGCTGGGGGATCGAGAATGATGCCATGGTAGCGGTTACCCCGTTTGCCTTCCCGCTCTGCGAATTTAAGAGCGTCTTCCACGACCCAACGTATATCATTGAGGCGGTTAAGACTTTGGTTTTCATTGGCCCAGGTTACCAGTTGTTTAAGCGAATCTACATGGGTTACTTTGGCTCCGGCGGCTCGCGCCGCTATTGAGGCTCCCCCGGTGTAAGCAAATAGGTTTAGGAAAGTGGGTTCTGCGATGCCCCGGCTCTTGAGTGCCTGAATCATGCGGGCGATATGCTCCCAGTTTACCGCTTGTTCGGGGAAGATACCTACATGCTTGAACTGGGTTGGTTTGAGGGAAAAATGGAGATGACCCTCCATAAAAGGGTAACGCAATTCCCATGCAGCGGGTAAAGGAGCAAATTCTTCCCAGTAGCCACTTTTGGCATCCTTTTGTATGAATCGGGCCGTGGCGGAGGTATTCCACTCTTTATCGCTGAGACTACGCGGCCAAATGGCGGCGATTTCGGGCCGAATAAGGGTAACTTCGCCGAAACGTTCGAGCTTTTGTCCGTCGCCGGAGTCGATGAGCTGATATTCTTTCCAGCGGGTAGGGGAGAACTTCATGGGGCAAAGGTAAAGGGAACGGATTTTAAGAAGATGGGACAGGGATTATCTTCTGAAAAAAGGCTGTTCCGAAGACCTTTTTTGAAAGGAATCAACCGAGAATATACGGAGCTAATGAAGTGGTTTACGATCGAAAACATCCAGGGTTCACCCTACGAATGAAAACAAAGACTAAGTAGATATTTTTCGCAAGGAGATGGCATTAATACAATACCTCAGGCCCTCGGGATCCGGACCGTCGGGAAAAACATGTCCGAGATGTGCGCCGCAGGTATTGCAGCAGGTTTCGACTCTTCGCATGCCATACGAATTATCGAGGTGGTATGAAACGGCATTGAGCTTCGCTGGTTGTGTAAAGGAAGGCCATCCTGTACCGGAATCGAATTTGGCGTGGGCATCGAAAAGCAACTCACCGCAGCATGCGCAGGAATACTTTCCCGCTTCGAAGGCGTGGCACATATCCGAGCTAAATGCCATTTCTGTGCCCTTGAGCCGGGTAATTCGGAATTCTTCTGCGGAGAGAACTGACTGCCATTCCGCATTACTTTTTTCGACGCGTATATCGGGGGCAGGATTTCCTTTTAGAGCGAAATGCAGGATATCTTCCCAGCGCAATGCGTCTTTAGTTTCTTTCATGTTGTATCGTTTGCCGTTGTTTTTAACGTGTTGCACGATGAATTTATGTACATTCATCCGCCTTTATAACAAATGTTTAGTGATGAAGTTGATACGTTTTGGATTGCTCTTGTTGTTACCCTGCATGGTGGCGGGCCAAGTCCAGCAATTTGGATTTCAACATAACGGGATATCGCGCAGTTATCTGGTTCGAACTCCGGAAGGTTATGATGGGAATCAACCTTATCCTGTGATCTTACTTCTCCACGGAATCGGGGGAAGCGGAAATGACATGATGTATGGTACCGGAATGATGGCGGTGGCTGATAATGCACTCGACCCCTTTATTTTGGTAGCTCCGGATGCCACGATTGACCCATTTTTTGGAACAACCTGGTGGAACGAAGGAGTTAGTCCTTTAGCCACTACAGATGATGCCGGATTTATTTCTGCTTTGCTAGATACCGTGAGCGCTAATTTCAGCGTAGAAAGTCGGCGCATATATTGCGCCGGTTTTAGCGACGGAGGCTTTATGACACAGCGCCTGGCTTGTGAATTGAGTGATAAAATAGCCGCTTTTGCCTCGGTGGCAGGAACAAGAGCATCCTCCTTAATTTGCAATCCTGGAAGGACGGTTCCGGTATTCCATATTCATGGCACTGCAGACGAAACGGTCGGGTATACTGGAGACTTGCTTATGGGTAGCCCATTATTGGCATCCTATTTTATAGGGGTTGATGAGCTCATTTCTTCGTGGATAAGCATAAACAACTGCTCTGCAGAAATTGAATCCTTGGTTCTTGGAGAATCTACGGAGGTGTTTAAATACTCACCCTGTGTGTCGTCCGTTGAAACCTGGCTGTATAAAGTAAATGGTGGAGCACATGAATGGCAGTTGACTCCAGACTTCAATACCAACATAGAAATTTGGAACTTTTTCTCAGATTATGTTCTACCTCTGGGAATGGAAGATTTTTTGGGAGAGGCCTTGCGTATATATCCCCAGCCCTCGGAAGGCTTGTTCTACCTGGATGGTATTGATGGAGTTTCGGAACTGAAAGTTTATGATGCTGCCGGAACCTTGTTATTATCGGAGTCCGGAGTAAATCGAGAGCTCAATCTTTTGACCTTTCCTAAGGGGCTTTATATGCTGCATGTAAAGATGGTTAGCGGAGAGAGATTTACGCATAAACTGGTTAAGCAATGAGGATAATTTTAGCATTGATTCCCGCATTGCTTGCAAATATGGCAATAGCACAGTTCGATTATTGCCTTGGCGGCAGATATGGAGAGCAAGCCATATTCGATAGTTCCGAGGTGGTTGTACTGGAAGATATCCAATACGGTAATGCAACCCATTTGTTTACGGGAAATGAGGTAGACCTGATGCTTGATGTATGGATGCCGGACCCGGCGCTCGATACAGAAATACAACGGCCTATGTTGCTTCTGATACACGGAGGATCTTTTATGGCGGGCAGCCGGGCAGACATGAACTATTACTGCATGGAATTCGCACGCAGAGGCTATGTTGTAGCTACTGCTTCGTATAGGCTTGGCTGGGGATGTGATCCTAATGCCGGCATTTTTACCTGCTTGGTTTGTGGCCCCATCGCCGCTCAGGTTAAGACGGCAGCGTACTGCGCTGTTCAGGATGTGAGGGCAGCTATGCGATATTTGGCTGCTAATGCCGAGGCTTTTGGAGGCGATCCGACGCAGCTTTTTTTAGGGGGAGATAGCGCTGGTGCAATTGCAACACTGCATGCGGCCACGGTAGATCAGGCGGAGGCGGAAGTCTATTTTGCACCCGAAATTGCCTTGGCGGGCGGGCCGGACAACAGTGGGAATGACCTTCCGATAAATTATGTAGTTCGGGGTGTTATCAATAATTGCGGGGCCATATTCAATACGGCACTATTGGGCGGAGGGGAAGGTGTTCCGGTAATATCGTTTCACGATCAATTCGATTGCGTAGTACCGTATGCCGGCGGAAATGTGTTGTCTTGTCTCGGGTGTAGTGCATTTCCCTACGCCCAGGGATCTTCTTCCATCCATAGCTGGTGTGCTCAAAATGGGGTTTGTACGGAATTAAATACGCTTCAAAATTCACTGCTGCATTGCAGTTGGCCGGCCTTAAACATTATCCGTCGTTCGGCTTGTTTTATGAAGCGAACGCTTTGTGGCGTATGTACTAGCGCAGATAATAGCAATACAAATACCTATTCTCCCTGTATGGATTTAGCATGGCCGCAGGAAGATCCGGGGATTTGTGCAGCAGATATTAATGCTGATGGATCAGTAAATGCCGGGGACTTATTGATTTTCTTGTCGGCATATGGATTAAACTGCGAGTAATTTTTTGCGCAGGGTTACAATCAAAAAAGGACATCATAGACGCCCTTTAATGTGCTAAAATAACGGTAAGTTACTACAGATGTCAGTTTTGATCAATAACCTCGAATAGTTCGTCGAGCTTTGGAGAAAGAATGATTTCAGTTCGGCGGTTTTTAGCTTTGTCGGCCACATCGATAGGCAAGTATTCACTTCGGCCGGAGGCAGATAGGCGAGTAGGGTCTACATTGCTATTCTCTGTCATGATTTTTACCACTGCCGTCGCCCTCAGTACGCTTAACTCCCAGTTGTCGCGAGGAATATTTGCTGAACGCAATTGATCGGTATCAGTATGGCCTTCAACAATAATTTCCAATTCTGTTTGATCTTGAATTGCCTTGGCAAGCTCAATCAGGGCTTTCTTTCCTTCTGGGTCTATAGCGGTTGAACCCGAAGGGAAAAGGAGTTTGGATTCCATGCTCACGTAGACTTTGCCATTCTTTTGTTCTACCGTCAACCCCTTTCCTTCAAACCCTAGAAGGGCTTTGCTTACTTTATCCTTCAGCGCATTTAAGGCGCCTTCTTGTTTTGCGAGGAGTTCTTCCATTTCCTGTATACGCTGTCCTTTGGCGTTTAGGTCGGTGCTTAGCGCATTGAGGTCGGTTTCTTTTTTATCGAGTTCATCTTCCTTTTTTTGGAGGGTAATACGGGTAGCCTCGAGTTCTTCCAAAAGTTTGCGGTTTTCTTCCGCCGCTTCGTTCAGTAGCTTTACGTTTTTGGAAGAGAGCATTTCATTTAGCTCATTCAGTTTATCGTATTGGGCACGTATCTGCCGGAAATTGACGCCGAATTCGGTGGTGTCGGCGATAAGTTTCTGGTTGGACTGCTCGAGCTCGGTATTGCGAGACTTGGTTTCGCCAAGGTCCGATTCAAGAACCTGAACGCGATCTTTTAGTTGGCGGTTTTCGGCGTCGAGCATGTCTTTTTTGGCGTTAGCATCTTCCAGTTGCCTTGCAGGAACGCAGGCAATAAGACCCATGGTGAGGGCGCCTAAAAACAATAAAATCCTTCGTTGCATACCTCTAGCGATTTATATGTAAAGGTCTGGCTGTACGAGCCATTTATTCCCCGGAAGAAGTCGGAATTATACACAAACCCATGTGGAAGGAGAATGAAATATCCCGGATCACAGAGAGTGCAGTGAGATTACTTCTCAGTGGCACCCAGAACCTTTTTATCTCAGTAAACGTAGAAACCGCTATGAATTATGTAAATCAGTTATTTCAGCTATTCTCTGCTTTTGAAGAACGTTTTAATCGAAAGTTCGGTTGGTTTTTTACCAATGGCAACAAACAAGACTATTGGTTATAGTTTCAGGCAGATGTTTTTGGCCTCGGTAAAGAACCGTAGAGCCTCAACGCCTCCTTCTCTGCCAATACCGCTTTGTTTTACTCCTCCGAAAGGCGTTCTGAGATCGCGAAGCAGCCAGCAATTAATCCATACAATGCCTGCCTCCAACTTGTCGGAAAGGCGATGGGCACGTTTTACATCGCTGGTCCAAATCGTGGCGGATAATCCGTAAGGCGTGGCATTTGCCAGCGCAAGGGCTTCTGCTTCGTCTTCGAAGGCCTGCAGTGTGACTACAGGCCCGAAAATTTCTTCCTGATTGGTGCGACAGTCTGGGCCAAGCCCCTCAATAACGGTAGGTTCTATGTAGTAACCTCCGGATAATGCTCCCCCCGGGTTCACTTGCCGACCCCCGCAAAGAATGGTTCCGCCCTCTTCTTCCGCGAGGCGTATGTACGACAGTACTTTCTCCATGTGGCTTTGGGAGACAACGGCACCCATTTTCGTGCTTTCCAGCGATGGGTCTCCTACCTGCATTTGTTTCACTTTAGCGACAAACTCTTCTTTGAAACGGTGATACAAGCTGCGCTGAATAAGAATGCGCGATCCGCAAAGGCATATCTGGCCTTGGTTCGCAAATGACGACCGCAGGGTTGTGCGGAGCATATCGTCGAATTCGCAATCATCGAATATTATGTTGGGATTTTTACCCCCGAGTTCCAGGCTCAGTTTTTTGAACATGGGAGCTGCAATAGCGGCAATTTGCCTACCGGTAGCTGTTCCGCCGGTAAATGAAATAGCTTTTATTTCCGGATGACTTACTATTGCATTTCCTGTCGCTGCTCCCGTGCCATGAACGATATTCAGCACACCCGGGGGCAGGCCTGCTTTGATGCAGAGTTCAGATAACATAAACGCAGTGTAAGGCGTTATTTCCGAGGGTTTGGCAACCACACAATTGCCCGCGGCCAGTGCAGGAGCTATTTTCCAGGTAAACAGGTAAAGGGGGAGATTCCATGGTGAGATGCATCCTACCACCCCGATAGGTTTCCGGGTGGTGTAATTTACTGCAGCGTCCTCCATAATGTGGGCTTCTGAGGCGAAGTGCACAATAGCTGTTGCGAAGAAGCGGATATTGCTATCTGCACGGGGAATGTCTACTGTTCGAGCAAGCGAAAGGGGCTTGCCATTGTCGCGGCTTTCTGCCCGGGCGAGAGCGTCGAGATTTTCTAGAATGAGGTCGGCAATCCGAATCAAAATACCGGAGCGCTCGGAAGCGGGAGTGTTACTCCAGGCGGCAAAGGCGGATTTGGCAGCAGTAACGGCATTGGCGACGTCTTCTGCTCCGCTGTTGGGAAGAAGGGAATAAATGCGGCCCGTAGCAGGCTCGATGTTTGGAATGAATTCGCCGGACTGGGGAGCTACTAGGTTCCCGTTAATGTAGTTGAGTATTTTAGGTAAATCGCTATTCATGCTGCCAATTTACGATAAGCTTTGGCGAGGAAGATTTTGGAAAATCGGGGATATTGCTTACCTTTGCCTCCCAATTTACGGCGCTGCCCGATGGTGTAACTGGCAACACGTCTGGTTTTGGTTCAGAAGAGTCCAGGTTCGAGCCCTGGTCGGGCAACAGCGAAAACCCTGCGAAAGCGGGGTTTTTTTATGGGCGTCAAAAGAAGGGTTTACTCCAGTTTAGTAGAAGTAATTATAAAGGCCGCGCAGGCTTAAGAAACAGACCAATAGGCCAACGCAAAATATTAAAGGCCGGGGTTTAATTTTTCCAACGAGGAAAGCCCCGATGGGAGCAGCAACCACGCCGCCGATAATTAAACCGACGATTATTTCGATGTGCTGCATTCCAAGGAAAAGGGTAAAAACACCAGCGCTGGTAAAAGCGATAAAGAATTCCACAGTGTTTACCGTGCCGATAATGTATTTCGGATGTTTTCCTTTGGTGAGCAGGCTGGAATTAACCACGGGGCCCCATCCACCGCCTCCGAGTGAATCAAGCATGCCTCCTGCAAGAGCAAGAGCACCGATGTTTTTAATTTTTTTTCGGTGAATTTTGGAGGCAATTCCTTTTCGAAGAAGGATAAAACCGATAATAAAGAGATATCCATTTACGACAGGCTTAAAAGCCTCTCCGTCTATAACTTCACTCAGAAGGAACGCTCCCGTTGCTGCGCCTAAAATGCCCGGAATTACGAGGGCTTTAAAAAGAGGGCGGTGTACATTTCCCAATTTGTAATGCGAGGCGCCGGAAGCAGCAGTGGTAAAAACTTCTGCCAAATGAATGCTTGCGCTGGCGGCAGCGGGCGAAACACCTAAACTGAGAAGAAAGGAAGTGGAACATGCACCGTACGCCATACCAAGTGCGCCATCTACCAGCTGAGCTCCGAATCCGACTCCGATATAGGAAAGGGAATCATCATTAAATAATTCCGAAACCAATGATTTGGTATAATTCAATAGCTCTGGAGAAGAAATAAGAAATACGCCGAAATAGAGAAGCAGAAGTAAAAAAGCATATGTTCCTATTGAAAGAGAACCAATGAGGACTATTATCTTCTGAGTTAAATAACGCATTAAAAAGGCACATTAAAGAAAATCATGCTGAAAGTCACGCTGAATTTTCGGCTTATAGCCAATAGAATTCCGGTTTTACACAAGCAATGAATCGTTGCAAATATACGTAAAAGTGATAAACCTATAGAATTAATAGGAAAGAAGGTTGGTTGGGTCATCGGATAATACGTATTCTCGGTTTTTTCCGGCTAGCATAGTATCCCAGCGGAATCCGCATGAAACAGACGGTTTGATAAGTTATGCTTTTCTAATGAAGCGTAGGGTAGAGAAAGGTTTTGGAAAAGTGAGGTGTCTAAAACCAAGTAATATTAGCCCGATTATAGCCAAGACAGGCTTGGAAAGCAGGCATCTACAGCAAATACCATTATGCATTTGTAGCTGGTTCGATTGCATAGAGAAAACAAGAGGAATGAATGACCTATGCCGTAACTGGGCAGAAAATGCATTCAATTGATATATTAAGTTATTCGAAGAAAAAGGCGCTGCTCACTTCTTGTAAATAGCTGTTTTTGATGCTAACTATGAGATGTAAGGGCCAATTTCTTCCGTTATGTTATATTACCACATTAATAATCCTTCCGGGCACCACTATAATCTTTTTTGCCGCCTTTCCTTCAAGGTATTTAGCTGTTTGATCGCTGGCCAACAGCGCTGTCTCCACTTCCTTTGGACCAAAACTCGAAGGAACCTCCAGCTGAAAACGCATTTTTCCGTTAAACTGAACGGGATAATTGATGCTGTCACTCAGGAGAAATTCTTCCTTCCACTGCGGCCAAGGTGCGTCGCAGACACTGCCGCTATTCCCCAATTTTTCCCAGATTTCTTCAGCGAGGTGGGGAGCATAGGGGCTAAGTAATATAGGCAATACTTCCAACACCTCTTTGTTCCGGCATTTTTGCTCGCCCAGTTCGTTCACGCAGATCATAAGGGCGCTAACCACTGTATTCCAGGAGTAGCGATCTATATCTTCGGTAACTTTCTTAATTGTTTTGTGCAGACTCCGAAGCGAATCTTTCGGGGCTGGCTCGTTTGAGACGGCCCAGTTGTCCTTGTCGAAGTAGAGGCGCCAGAACTTCTTTAGGAAGTTGTGTACACCTGTAATTCCCTGGGTATCCCAAGGTTTATGCTGTTCAACGGGGCCGAGGAACATTTCGTAGCAGCGAAGGGTGTCGGCCCCGTATTTTTCTACCAGCTCATCGGGAGTCTGGACGTTGTGCTTGGATTTGGACATCTTTTCCACTTCCACGCCGCATATATACTGGCCTTGTGGGTTGAGAACAAAATCAGCATGGGCAAACTCTTCACGCCACCGACGAAAGGCATCTACATTCAGCACATCGTTTTCTACCAGATTAATGTCGACGTGCAGGGGTTGTACATCCTTGCCTGCAATAAGGTCTGAAGAAATGAAGGTTGGTGTGTTTTGTGTTCTATCTCTAAACACAAAACTAGATCTCCCCAATATCATACCCTGGTTAATCATTTTCTTAAAGGGCTCGTTAAACCCAATCCAACCACGGTCGAAGAAGAATTTGGTCCAGAAGCGGGCATACAACAAATGTCCGGTGGCATGCTCTGCACCACCGATGTACAAATCCACCTGGTTCCAGTAATCGGACTTTTCTTTTGAAACGAATTCACCGGCATTATGGGGGTCCATGTAACGCAGGAAATACCAACTTGATCCTGCCCATCCGGGCATGGTATTGGTCTCAAGAGGATATCCTTCCGGTGTTCTCCAATCGCTTGCTCTGGCCAAGGGGGGTTCTCCGTCTTCGGTGGGAAGGTATTTGTCTACCTCTGGAAGGCGCACGGGTTCATCCGAAGAAAGAAGAAAAGGAATGCCGTTTTTGTAAAACATGGGGAATGGTTCACCCCAGTAACGTTGCCGGCTGAATACCGCGTCGCGCAAACGGAAATTTACCTTACCGGCCCCGATTCCTTGTTCTTCCAGCGCAGAAATGCAGCGCGGTATTGCTTCCAAACCGCTAAGGCCATCTAAAAATCCGCTGTTGCAGAGGATAGCCGCCTTGTCGCTGCAGGCCTCTTTGAGGGTTTCAATATTCTTAAAAATGGACGGAATTGGAAGATTGTATTGCGAAGCGAAGGCATGGTCTCGCTCATCGCCCGCAGGAACAGCCATAACAGCGCCAGTGCCATACGATGCCAAAACGTAATCGGCTATCCATACCGGAATTTCCTCGCCGGTAAAGGGGTGTATGGCATACGCTCCCGTAAAGCACCCGCTGCTGCGTGTTTCGGCCTGACGGTCGCGCTCGGTTTTGCGCATGGTTTTTTCCACGTAGGACTGTACTTCTTCAAGCCGTTCCGGACGAGTAATTTCAGCCACTAACTCGTGTTCCGGAGCCAGTACCATAAAGCTCACTCCGAAGATAGTATCGGGTCGGGTGGTAAAGACTTCAATCGTTTTGTCGTTGCTCTTTAGCGCGAAGTAAACCCTCGCTCCTTCGGATCGGCCAATCCAGTTGCGCTGCATTTCTTTAATACTCTCGCTCCAGTCTAGGTCTTCAAGATCGTCTAGTAAGCGCTGGGCATAAGCGGATATACGCATGCTCCATTGCTTCATAAGTTTTTGAACTACGGGATGTCCCCCACGCTCGGATAACCCGTCTTTTACCTCGTCGTTAGCCAGCACGGTTCCCAGGGCTGGACACCAGTTAACCCAGGAATCGGCGAGGTAAGCGAGGCGGAAGTGCATCAATATGCGTTGCTTTTGTTCTTCGTTTAGAGACTTCCAGTCGGTAGCGGTAAATTCGCCACTAAAGTGTTCGCTGAAAAAGGGAAAATCTTCCTTTTCCAATAGCGTATACCAATCTTGATCTATGGCGGCATTCACACCGTACGAACCGTTTTCTTCAAATTGGGCGATGAGGGTAGAAATGTCTTCCGCTTTATTGTTGTCTTTGTTGTACCAACTATTGAAAAACTCACCGAAAATCCACTGAGTCCAACGGTAGTATTCAGGATCGGAAGTTCTCACTTCTCTGCTCCAATCGAAACAAAATCCGATTTTATCGAGTTGTTCCCTGTAACGAGCGATGTTTTTTTCGGTGGTTATCGCCGGATGTTGTCCCGTTTGGATGGCATATTGTTCTGCCGGAAGTCCGAAGCTGTCATAGCCCATCGGATGGAGCACGTTAAAGCCTTTATGCCGGCGGTATCTTGCAATAATATCGGAGGCGATATAGCCTAGCGGATGCCCTACATGAAGCCCGGCGCCGGATGGGTAAGGAAACATATCGAGTACATAGTACTTTTGCCGGGAGATATCTTCTCTGGTCGCATACGTATTGCGCTCACGCCAAAGGCTGCGCCATTTTTCTTCTATCGCTTTAAACTGGTACTCCATATCCGTTTTGCACTGAGGTAGGCAAAGGTAGGGAATAGGTAGGGTAGCCTTTAAATCCAGGCCTCGAAAAGTGTGGCGACATCGTCCTTGCCTACCCGGAAGTGGTAGGCGTGTATACCCGCTTGGCGTGCGCCTTCTATGTGTTGCGGACTATCGTCTATGAATAGGGTTGTGGAGGGATTCAGTCCATTTAATGCCAGTACTTTCTCGAAGATAACCACATCCGGCTTTCGCAGGCGCAGTTCGTGGCTGTAATAGATCGCGTTGAAGGCAGACCGAAACCAGGGCAGTCCGTAATCACGGTCTATACTGAGCTCGAACTCGGTTGCGTGCAGGGAATTTGTGTTGCTCAGCAAAAAGGTTTGAAACCGCTGGCGAAGCCGGTGAACCAGGTCGATCCGGTATTTTGGCAATCCGATAAGTATAGCGTTCCATGCCTGCCGCAATTGTGTTTCGGAAGGGGGGGTAGTATTCCCAAATTGCGCGGCGAGGAAGTCAAGAAAATTCGATTCGCTGATATCACCGCGATCGAGTTGGTCGAAGACATCGGATTGACTGGCTTTGGAAAAAGATTCAGCGAACCCTTGTATACCGAGCGCTTCAAAGGCTCTAACTGGGCGGTTGTAATCGATATCGTAAAGTACACCTCCGAAGTCGAAGATAATTGCTTCAGTATTTTCAGGGGCAATAGGCAAGGAGCTTAACGGCTCAGAATCCATGCGCTTCGGGCGTCTGTTTTGAACTGGGACAAGGCACTGCGGGCGGCTTCTTCAGAAGTATATGTTCCGCTACTTACCAAGAATAAACTGCCATTCTTTCCAGCGAGATTTGCGTCAAATCCATTGGCACGAAGTTCTTCAATCAGATTGTTGGCATTGGCCTCGACACTAAAGGCACCGGCAATTACAAACCAAGACTTTTCTACTGTGCTGGCTATTTCGTTTTCGGGTGAACCTGCAGCTGCTTCCGGCTGCTGGTCATAGTTAAGACGGACGGCTATTCCGTTTGAATCGGCTTCTCCGCTTTCAAAATTAACATGCAACACATTTTCGGAGGAGCTGTCTAAAAGAGAAGCAATGGAAAGAACAGGTGAAGCAGCAGAATCCGGAGCAACTGGCACCGTTTGCGGGCAATAGATAGCTTTTATTTCCTGAGTTCGAAAGAGGGAGAACCCCGCCATTTCAAATTCTCCGGGGTGCATCAAGGACCCCAGAAGAAATGAGCCGACCATAGTAAGCGGAAGGGCAATCGCGGCGACACGGCGTAACTTGCGTTTGAACGTTAGTAAGGTTGTTTCGTCGGAGGCAAAAGTTTCGGGTTCACCCGAGAGCAAAGGCTTAACCGATAAAACGGGCAGTCCGAAGGAGGAACGCAGGAAGTTGTTGTTTTCATTGGGAATGAAACGCAATCTTTTGTCTCGGTCGCGATAGAGAATACCTACGCGCTCAATTTCCAGCCTTCGTCCCGAATTTAGTTCCTGATTAAATAGCTCAACCCCATGTTGCAGGCGCTGAAGCGCAGAAGGATAGTCCAGGGCTAAAATTTCGGCTATATAGCTTACAAGCATGCCGTCGTTGCGATTCAGGGAGGCATTAAAAGAAATTTGCTTGGAAGGTGGATAAACATCCCCGCTGCGCGGATGAATAAATGCCGCTTTGTAATTGGCGATAAAGCCGCCAAAACCGGGGATAATTACACAATCGTGCTCGAAGAGCATTCCCGCAATATATTCACCTAAATCTCGCGCATTCATGGCAAAGCGAAGGTACAAAAAATACTGTTTTGTGGCAGGGGAATTCCCAACTCAAAACAAGTCTTTGGAATTCAGCACGCTGCGAAGGTCTTCGGGGGTATCAATGGCTGGTGATTCAAAATCGGTAATGCTTACATGAATGGCATATCCGTTTTCCAGCCAGCGCAATTGCTCCAGTTTTTCGGACTGTTCGAGCGGGGATACCGGAAGTGCAGCAATTTCCCTGAGCGTACGGAGTCGGTAACCGTATATTCCCAGGTGTTTTAGATAGGGCGACCGTTCCATTTCTATGGGTTCGCGCAGAAAAGGGATGGGCGAGCGACTAAAGTAGAGTGCTTTGCCGTTTTGGTCGCGAACCAGTTTTACTTTATTAGGGTCTATGGCGATCTCCGGGGCAATAGGAATAGCGAGGGTGGCAATGGAGGCACCTTGCCGAATAAGCTCAATTACCGCGGAAATTTGGTCAGGACGGATAAAGGGCTCGTCGCCCTGAATATTTATTACAGCATCGGCAGCGCCATTTAAAAGGAATGCTGCCTCCAGGCAACGGTCTGTGCCGCTGGGATGATTGGGAGAGGTTAACAGGGCGACGCCACCGAAGTTGGTTACATGGTTCGCAATGCGTTCATCGTCGGTGGCAACGGCGACCACATCCAGACCTGTACAGGCCATTGCCTGTTCATATACACGTTGCACCATGCTTTTATTTCCGATCATGGCCAGGGGCTTGCCTGGAAATCGACTGGAAGCGAAGCGTGCAGGAATAATTCCGGCGAATTTCATCAGAAGGTAATGGTGTATTGAATGGTGCTTGTACGGGGACTTTCGATGGATAGAGGGCGTATGGCGTACTCGCGGTTAAGGAGGTTGTTTACGATGAAGGCGAGCTTATGGTGTTCGTTTATTTGGTAAGCCACACGGGTATCGAAAACATAATCGCCGTGTTGTCTTTGTTCCCGCCATTCTTTCACGCCTGTGTATACTTTTACTCCGGTATTTACTTCGGGGTCGTCAAGATCTTCGAAAATCTTATCAATGTTATTCATGCGGCTGTTGGAGCGGAAGCTGAGGCCTAACGAAAGACCTTTCCAAGTTGCCTCCACATCGGCTCGGATAAGATGCTGCATTCGGTATTTAAGAACATTGTCAGTTGTGTTTGAACTGGTGCTCTGGTAAGTGTTGTCGGGGTAAATAAAATTCTCGTTCTGAGCGGTTCCGTACACCAGGTTGGGATTTAGAGAAACAGGCCTGGTATAGGTATAACCGCAAAGGGTTTGTATTTCTACCTTCCCGATTTTACCGGAACCAAGTAGGGAGAGATCAACCCCGCTTACGCGAGCTTTTCCGGTATTTAGCGAACGGAAGCCGAGGCCAAAAAGGTTATCTATGCTAACAGTCTCTGTCCATTGTCCGAAGGTAAATTCGATAAAGTTGTCGTATTCCTGAAGGAAGTATGCAGCATCCAGGAAGCCTTTGAATCCACCGATTTTGAAGCCTTGCTTAACACCGACTTCGGCGTTGAAACTGGTTTCTGAACGGAGGTCTTGGTTGGGGTATATGTTTATTAACCCGACGGCAGTGGTAATGAACTTTTCAGCAATACTGGGAAATCGATAGCCCTGGCCGAAGGAAGCGCGGAGGTAGGTGGCTTCCGCCAGTTGATAGTTTATTCCGGTGCGAAAAACGGGCTTGGCCTCCTCCTCTCCGTTAATTCGGAAATACTCGTATCGTATTCCTGCGCTTACATTGAGTCGCCCGAATTTTTTATCTGCCTGTAAATAGGAGGCATAATTGTCGGCCGAATTGGATCCGTTCGCATTATCGCCGGCATATAGTTGGGACCTTCCATCCGTATGAATACCTACGAGGCCAAAGGTTAAGGTAAGTTCTTTTATGCCCAGGGAGTCGAAGTTTTGTTGAAATTGGTATTCTCCATAGTATACATCGGAGAAATTTCCCTGGTTGTTATCGTTATTGTTGTCGAGGCTTTGCCAGCGACCACGGAGCGAGTGCCGGCTGCCGGAGGGAGTTATGTATTGTACAAAAGGGTCTAGTGTGTGTAATGTCTGTTTGGTTCTTGTGGCGGAGCCATCGAAGGCCTGATACAGCCCCGTGCTAATGTTGTTCCAAAGGAGGGTGGAGAGAGATTCTCCCTTCAGGAGTATCGTATTAAGGCCAAAAGAAAGTCCTTTAATGGACGCAGCGTTGTAACGAAGATTGGCATTGATTCTGGCCCGCATATCGGAATCGTAGCGATTCGCATTTAAAGGGGCCCAGGCCGAAGACGCTACCGTGCTGTCGCTGCGGTCTTCATTATATGCGATAATAGGGCCGAGGTGGCCTTGGTCGGATAGGATATTTCCGCCCACGACGAGATCGAAGTTGTTAATTTTTCTGGAGTGCAGGAAATTCATGCCGCTCAGCATGGGATTTCCAGACCAATATTTGGATTCCAGTGTTTGTGGGTTGGAGTAAATACCGTGAAACAGGTTAATTTTTGTCTGGGGCTTGTCGCCCGGATAGGCAGTGCGGATATTGATAACACCGCTGAGCGCAGCGCTCCCATATAAAACGCTGGAGGCGCCTTTAATTACTTCCACCTGCGAAATATTTTCAACTGGGAGGAATCCCCAGGAAGGCCTGCCGGCATCACCGGACAATACCGGCAAATCGTCTATAAGCACCATTACGCGACTTCCGGCGCCAAAGCTGTACCCACTCCCGGAGCGTATTTGCGGTTCGTTGTCGACGATACTAACTCCCGGAGTTTGTTGAAGCACATCATCCATGGAGGTGGTGTTTTTATTTTCAATAATATTAGGCTTTAGAATTTCCATGGAAACGGTTACTTCTCCAAGTTCCTGTTCGAACCGTCCGGCGGAAACAACCACGAAATCTATTTCTGTAGATGTTGATTCCATAGCGATATCCATGCTACGTGTCTCACCTTGCGCAAGGGAAACCTCAGTTGTAACCGTTTTATAGCCAATAAAACTGAAGGTCACGGTTTGAATACCGGAGGGTAGGTTGATCTGGTATCTTCCATTTTCGTCGGAGACAGTTCCCGTCTTCAGGGAAGTGTATACGGTAACTCCTACGAGAGTTTCTTTGCTGGTTTTGTCTGTAATGCTGCCCGTGAGCACTCCCTGCGCGAAGCTCGTCGCTCCAGAAAGTATAAGAAGTAGTAAAAGGATTGACTTCATAATATATCTGCTAAAGCACAAGTATATGAAACTGGCAGGCAACTGCGAAGAAAATAGGACAACTATTTGATAATCAATGATTAGCTAGGGATAACAGAGGAGAGGGAATGTTCTATCCGAAATTAAACGTTTAGTCTACGGATATAGAAAATTGCAGTTATATTTTTGATTCATGAAAATGAAAGACATTGTTAAGGCTAACATACTTGTTTTGGTATTGGGATTATACTCTTGTGCAAAAGAGGAATTGGCCCCGTTTATTCATGGTGAGGTTATAGATAAGGTTACCGGAAGGCCGGTTCCGAATTCTGCTGTATTCCTTCAGAGAGAGCATATATACGGAGGAAGTGCAGGAAGTGAAACCGCTCGTACTGTTCAGGCGGGACCGGATGGGCGATTTTCATTTTCGAGGGATAGCTCGTACGATCTTGTCGGTGCGTTAGCTCCGGGATATTTGCGTATAAAAGAGGATGATATTTATATATATAATAATGAAAAAAATATAAAAGTACCGATTCACCCTTCCGGACTATTGGCTGTGCGAATCGTCAACAATCCGGACGCAGCCGTTTTCTCCAAAGTAAAGGTCAGACCTTATTTTCACGAGGGAATTCCCAACGAGTTAGTTCATTATGGAGGATCTGAGGAGGTATATTATGGCCAGGTTAGAGCTTCTCAAACGAATCGCATAATTATTTTCTACGATTGGGATTTGCCCGGGGCAATGGCAGATACGTTGTGGTATTCGGTTCCCTGGATGGGGCTGCGCGAAATGCTGGTATCATATTGATTACAGCTCTTTAGACACAGGAAAAACTAAAAACTATATACTTATGAAAGTCTCAGCATTTTTTTGGCTGACAGGAATATTCTTGTCTGCTTTCGGAGAGGGAAGGGCACAGTTGGCAGCACCTTTTGAAGCATTGGATACAAGTGGGCTGGTAACCGGTTTTTTCATAGATCAGTCACCGGGTTGGATGAATCTGGCGGATTATGACGGATCGGAAAATGAGCTACTAAGCCCAGGACAGGGAAAACAATTGTATCTGGAGTTGCTCGAAGCGGCGTATACCAACCATTCGTTGCCTTCCCTTTCCGAACTGAGGCAATTATGTCGGGAGACATTGGCGAATGTCGGAGCTATTCCCGTAGTTGTTCTTGATTTCAGAATAGAACGTATGGTTCCATGGGCGCTGGATTCAGGATGGGTTGAGGTAGAAGATGGAAATTATGTTAAAGTAGTTCCTGAAGCGGATATTTTTGAAACCCTGGATTTTTTTGCTGCATTTACCTTTCACGATGAAGTTCCTTTTTCAGGGGGAAGGATTTGTCATTCGGGGGAGTTTAGATTCAGTAACAGGGATGAACCGGCTACCTGGTTTATTGATTTGAATGATGGTAGCGGAGAGATTGCGTTGGAAGAAGAGTTTATTGCCGGTCTTCCGGCAGTGAATAATGAACTTGTTGTCGATGTAATTCGCGCGCGAGGGGATACTATATCCCGAACAGGAGTATTTCTACCGATAAGGACGTGCAACTATGAAATTCAGCCGGATCCGGCTCCCTGGCCTACCGACAATGATCCTGCATTCCCTTGGAGAGTAAGTACAGTATACAATGGAGAAACGGTCCGAGCGAATGCCTATATAAAGTTCAGTGGGGATGAGTATCTTCTCGATAAGCCGTTTGTATTTGTTGAAGGCATAGACTTTAATACCATGGATGCATATCCGGATCGGTTCGGAGATTTCGGCTGGTGCCAATTTATTACGGGTGCAGATGAACAATACGATTTTCTTTACAACATGCCCTCCCTTGTGGCAGATTTAAGAGCAAGGGGATACGACATCATATTGGTTGACTTCGAGGACGGCGCTGATTACGTGCAAAAGAATAGTGCCCTGCTGCAGTCTTTAATTAGCAAAATAAATGAGGCAAAGGAAGGCAGGGAGCCGAATATTTTGTCTGGCGCAAGCATGGGAGGACAAATTACCCGGCATACCCTCGCGTGGATGGAGGAGCAAAATATGGAGCATTGTTGTCGCTTGTGGATTTCTATGGATTCTCCGCATACCGGAGCAAATATTCCCATAGGATTGCAGGAAACGTTGGTGGCTCTTGCACTTGATGGCAGCGCAGAAGCGGAGCAAATGCTAGAGGAAACGCTCGACCGACCGGCGGCAAGACAGTTTCTTCAGGCGCAATATAATCCGAACGCATCCTTGTATAATTCATGGTATCAAGAATTAAATACTCTTGGTTTCCCCGGGGAACCAAGGACGATCGGAATTTCCAATGGATCCATGACCGGGGTTCCAAATTCTCTGCTTCCCTCGCAAAGTATGATTAACTATGAGGTAGGGGTATTGGGAGAGGATTTGAGTTGGATAAAGGCATATGCAACACCTGGCTTGTATTCGGGTGACCAACAGGGTTTTATTACGCACTCATCTCGCTTTCCGGACGGGGTGCTTCAACTGCCAGACTGGTTGGGCGGATTATGTGTTCCATACAGCTTCAACGAGTATGAATTTGCCCGGGCTCCAGGAAACGCTATACCTCTGTATGATTCAGCACCTGGAGGAACGAGGCCAACGGCAAGGCAGCTCGTGGAGGCAATGAATTTGGTCCTGGAAGCGAATTCCTGCGATCCGCCCTTAATCGAAGATTACCATCCTATTCATAGTTTTATTAGCACCCAGAGTGCTCTTGGGATTTATTCGGACAATCCATTTACGTCAGTTGAGTATCTTATGTGGAGCAATCCTGAAATATGTCCCTTCGACGCCGTTTTTGGGCCCGATGCGGTTAATGAAAGGCATTCTGAGTTGTCTGCAGGAGCCATGCAATTAGTTCTTCATGAAATTTTGTCCGGCGAAAATGAATTGCCCGCAGTACTCGGGCCCGGCTTGTCATATAACTTCGCCAATCCGCTAAATACATGGATACGTGAAGTTGAAGTGCTTGGAAGCGCTGCCATTCTGCTTAATTCCCATGAAGAAAGCGGTTTTGGAGATGGGCCTTTTCCTCTTGCCGGCAGCCATATAGATTTTAAAGTAAGCGGTTGTGGTACCGTTCTTACCTTCAGATCCGGATCGGAGTTCCATATTGGAGCAGAATCAGGAATAACTACTGCCTCCCTTCTTATACCAAGAGGAGCCAAGGTTATCGTTGAGGAAGGAGCCATGGTTTACATACATTCCGGATCATCGATGTCGATCGCATCGGGAGGTGAGCTTCAGCTCCAGGGCGGGGAAATTATTTTGGATGCTGCAGGAATATTGGATATACACGAAGGAGCAATCGCTGAAGTGAGTGGAGAAACAAGTATTGAATCAACGGAAGCGCAGGCAGAGATAAGGATACGCGGGAGAGTGGAAATGATGTCGGGAGCAACACTCAAAGTGCACTTAAGCGGGCCGGAAAATAAAGTGTTTTGGCAAGAGCCTTCTGAGATTATTGGTTCGGGGCAGAACAAGATTTTAATTACGGGCATTGAATCTGATCTTATATCGATTGAAGTGAGCGGAGCAGTGCTCTTAGATCTTCCATCAGGGCTTTTTCTTAGCCAATGGTGTCAGTGGGAGCTGATGGAAGGCTCTAATATCCTTTCGCTTGCCAGGACGAACCTTTTGAATAGTCGCTTTTCTGGAACAGGAAACGAGAAATTTGAGATTTTGGGGCACTGCAGGATGGAGAAAAGTAGCTTCGAAGAGTTGGAAATACGTTTGAGCTATACGGAAAATGCATCCTGGCGGATGAAAGCGAGTCAATGTACGTTTAGCGGCCAGGAGGGAACAGGCATTCGGCAATACGGTGGAGGCTTTTCAATAAGGCATTGCGAATTTGCTCACTTCGCCAATATCAAAAGCCAGGGGCTGCAAAAAAACTCGTCGATATACGGCAGCGCGTTTGAGGGAGGCGGACCACTTGCTCCACTGGGCATCTATGTCCTTCAGCACTTGGCGGTTCAGGATGTAGGCTCAGCGAGAATAGATCTTAGCAATAATGACTTTATCGGTTATCGTGGCAGCGCTATTTTTAAGTCTGGTGGCGAAGCAAGATTGAAGTGCAACTCCATTAGCTCCTGCCATACCGGCCTCAGTTTGGCCGATGGAGCTACTGGTAAATTAGGTGAAGTTACTGGAAGCGGATACAATTCATTTTCTTCGAACCGGTATCATATTAGCCTTCATTCAGCTTTAGAATTAGATGTTTACAAAGGGTTCAATCAATTTCATGGCTTTTACGAAAAGTACTTTAGAGGAAACCTTGTAGGCGCGTGTTCCTGCAGCGCCACGCTCTCTATTAACGCCCTTGGCAATTCGTGGTATGAAAACAATGGCTTATTTCCTCCGCTTCAGGAATATTTTGATGTATGGCAATTAGCGGACTGTCCGGAGGATCCATTGCAAATATCTTGTCCAGTCTCAGTATTGGATGAATTTCCGGCTGCTTCAGCGTGTGTTACTCAAGGCCTGTATGCTTTTGAAAAGTTATCGGAACAGGAAGTTAATGGATTGAAAATATATCCAAATCCGGTTAACGAGAATAGTGAAGTAGTGTCGGAAAATGAACTACAAAGTTGGAGGGTTCTCGACGGATCAGGTCGGGTTGTATTAAGCGGTGTTTTTGAGACTCCTGTCAGGAGGTTTTGGTTTGGGGAAGGAAATATGCTTCCCTGTGGATTGTTTGTTCTGACAGTAACGGAGGTAGAAGGCCGTGAAATAAGCACCCGGTTTGCCGTTGTGGACTGAGGTATGGAAGAGGTAACCGCAACCAATAGAGTGATGGACAATGCAGAAGAGCTAATTTATGCTTTGGCATTAGGCGTGGTGGATGGCATTGGTTCGGTTACCTCCCGTACTCTCATAGAACATGTAGGAAGCTTCAAGGAGATATTTCATCTCAGTCCGAAAGAAATACGAAGTATACCGGGTTGTTCGCATGCAACGGCGGAAGCACTTCGTTCATTTGCCTCGTGGCGCGCGGTAGAAGATATGCTGGAGGAGGTTCGGTATTCGGGCGTAAAACCGTTGCTTTGGACGGAAGAAGATTTCCCTTCTCGGTTGCGGCAGTGTTCAGATGGGCCTGTTCTGCTTTTTTCCCGCGGCAGCACCGATCTTAATCAGCGACGGATACTGGCGATCGTTGGCACAAGAATTCCAAGTCGATACGGACTGGAAGTTTGCGACTATTTTGTCCGGGAACTTCAACCATATCGACCACTAATTATTAGTGGCCTCGCTTATGGCATTGATATTTGCGCCCACCGATCGGCCATACAGAACGGGCTTACTGGGGTTGTTTGCCTTGCTCACGGACTGAACCATTTATACCCACAGGACCACAGAGCAACCGCAGAGAACGTGCTTCGTACAGGAGGTTGCTGGCTTAGTGAATACCTTCCTGATACGCCGGCGGAAAGGGAGAACTTCCCTAAGAGAAACAGGCTAATTGCAGGAATGGCGGATGCTATACTTGTAGTTGAATCGGGACTGAAAGGGGGGTCTATGATAACCGCGCGACTCGGCTTCAGTTACAGCAGGGATGTGTTTGCAGTGCCGGGGAGAATAACCGAATCTAAATCAGCGGGTTGTAATTATCTGATTCGGGAAAACATCGCGACGCTGGCAGAAAGTCCTGCAAGTCTGGCACAAGCTATGGGATGGACTTCTGGAGAGCAGTTGTCTTTGGAAAGCGAATTATTTACAATGTTAACTCCGGATGAAAAGGGTCTATTGCGAGCACTGCAAGGTGGTAACAGAAGTTTCGATGAGCTTATGGAACTTACCCAGATAAAACCCGGAGTGCTATCTATGACATTACTCGAACTGGAAATGAAACAAATGGTAACAGCGTTTCCCGGTAAGCGCTATGGAATTGTCGGAAGATGACGCAGCCCCTTAGGTGATTATTCTCATGGTAATCAGGAATATCGTTTAAAAACAGATGGCATACCTGGTTTGATGATTACAAAACACGGGAGGCCAATCACCTTAATTCATTTCTTTATGTGGGTTGTTAGGAGAAGTAGACTGTTGAAACGATGCGTGTTGCTTGTTGAAGGACTGTTCCGAGCTTATTGATGCGGCATAGATTCATATGGCACGGGCGAGCTCCGAAGGTATTTGACCAAAATCCTTGTTAGGCTGAGCAGCAGAGCAAGTCTGGAATTGAAATACTTTTGGATGATTACAAGGAGCTGGAGTTTTATCGCGTTAATACAGATATTCCTTACTACACACTTACACCAGCAAGAGAATCTTTTAGAACAGCAGGGCTTATAAAAAGGGTAATGGCAGAATAACCATTATGAACCGAAGAATTCATAGCAAATCAGGAATGAGTAATGCAATTTTCCTGGGTATGTAATGTCGAGCTAATGAGCTATAGTGTCAACGGTTTGCCTTGAAGCGTTAACTACTTTACACGTTCTTCTTCGGAAAGCGGCTCGCCGGAAGCTATTTGGGTGCGAATATCCTCAGCAACTTTACCAAACCCCGACTTCATCAGGCTGAAAACATCGCGCGTTTTTCCACTGTAGTCGAAGTACGCTGCAGTGCCTATTAGACGCTTTCCCTTGCTATTAAACAAGGTAAAATGAACCTTTACCTGCCTTGCGCCCTGAGCAGTACCTGGAGTACTAGCTTTCTTAAAGCGAATATCTAGTTCATTCAGAAATAGTATATAATCTGGATGATATTTATTCTCTACATATTTTAAAATGGCATTATCAACAATACGGGCATCCATAAACCGGTCGTGGTTGTCGTAATACGTTTTCAGCTCTCCATTTTCAACATTAACTCCCCGTCCGGTTTGTTCTTCCGTCCGATTCTTTTTCTTTCCGGTGCTATCTGGAGAAACTACTGGAATATAATGCCAGGTAAGTGCCGCATATATTTTTCGAATATCGGATTCCATACCCTCTTCACCGTCGTTTAGCAGATCAGTTACTGAGTGCGATTTACCGAGCTCTGCCGAGATTATTTGGCTGAGACTCTCGCGTAAAATAATCCTGATCTCATTAATATGTGTTTGATGTGCTTCTTCAAGCTCCCTATTTACATCAGAAATGAACATTCTGGGGTCATAAGGAACGAGTAAAATCTTGGATGAACCTGATCCTGCTGTGTTTCCAGCGCGTGGGGAGTACGTTTTATCTTGCCCTTTCAACGAAAAGCAGGAAAGAGCACAAAACAAGGGCAACCAAAGGCGCAATATGTTTGTCATAAAGTAAAATTAGCTCTATTGCGCAACTAAAAAATATCCCTTACAACGGGATATCAGTGGTCCCATGTGGATAGCAAGTACTTACAGCTTGCCTTGAAACCAATGTATAATGTCGTTGCCATTTGCATATACCAGCAATAGGAGCAAGAATATCATGCCAACCATCTGTGCTTTCTCAAGAAATTTTTGTCCGGGAGGCCTGCCGACAATCATTTCGTAGAGCAAGAACATAACATGCCCTCCGTCCAGTGCGGGAATGGGCAGGATATTCATAAAAGCCAAAATCAGGGAAAGAATAGCCGTAATTTCCCAAAATGCTTGCCACTCCCATTGAGCAGGAAACATTCCTCCAATTCTTCCAAAACCGCCAAGACTTTTGTAAGCTCCGGTAGCCGGATTAAAAATTAATTTGAATTGTTCTACATATCCGGTAAGTTTTCCCCACGCTTTGGAAAGACCGGCCGGAACACTCTCGAAAAATCCGTATTCACGATTATCGAAAGAATATAGCCCCGCTTTTTCCATGTCCCGCATATCCGGTATTAGGGGCTTTATTTCGAACAGCCCGGAATCGCTTACGGCAAGGTTGAGCGTAATAATTTGGCCACTGCGCTCGAAAGAGCAAGCCACGGTGTTTCCTGCATGGCTGCGAAGAATTTGTTTGGCTTCATCGAACCATTGAACCGGCGTGCCTGCAATGCTAATCAATTTGTCGCGATTCTGGAGGCCAGAGGTGCTGTTTATAGAAGAGTCCGGCACGTTATCTATGATGAACGGAACACGGGGATAAAAGAGGGTTTTCGTCCCGGAATCAGTTATTTTTTCTACTACATCTTCCGGAACAGTAAGGGTAATTTCTTCACTGCCTCTTTTTACTTTAACCTCCCCTGAATAGATAATAAGAGGCATGAGATCTCCGAAACTCTCAGGGCTTTCTCCCCGAACACTGATAATCTTGTCGCCGTTTTTAAATCCCAGGTCCTCAGCAACCGGACTAATGCACCAAACGCCATTTTTCAATTCGGAAATCGGCAGCACCTTTTCTCCCCAAACAAATAAAATCATGGTGTAGAGCAAAATGCCTAGAATGAGGTTTACCGTTACTCCACCCACCATTATAATCAGTCTTTGCCATGCTGGCTTAGAGCGAAATTCCCAAGGTTGGGCGGGCTGTTTCATTTGTTCGGAATCCATAGATTCATCAACCATTCCCGAAATTTTAACATATCCCCCGAGCGGAAGCCAGCCAAGCCCCATTTCCGTTGTGTCGGCATCTGCATCCCATTCTTTCGGCGGCTTTTTGCTGAACCAGGACGTTTTTATAGCGCCATTAACTTTTTTCCACCGAAATAGTGAGAAACCCGGATTAAAGAACAGATAAAATTTTTCAACCCGGGTTTTAAACCATCTTGCCGGAAAAAAATGCCCCATTTCGTGCAGAATAACGAGAATAGATAAACTGGTCAATAATTGGGCGGCTTTTATAAAGAATTCCATGAGTGTCTGAGTGAGTGTAAGAGGACAAAGGTACAAAGCCCTGGCAATTAAGGGGAATTTCTGTCTTTCTTAATATAGTAAACGAGTCTATTGGCCAGGTTTACGTCCCGAATTATGCCATAAAGACTACCTTTGTACTGAACCGCTTTTATATAATTGACCTATGCTTTCCGGTAAATCTTCTATTAAGAGAGAAAGAAAAGGCGCTGAAAAGAGCCCCTATATTTTGTGGTTCTGGATTTTAGGAGCAATACCTTTTGCGGCCTTGGGGCTTTTGCTTTTGCTCGCGGGGTTTGGTGACTTGCCAAATACGGAGGCTCTTGCAAATCCCAAGACGAATTTGGCTACAGAGGTATATACCACTGATAAAGTGGTAATAGGAAAGTATTACAGGGAAAACCGTTCAGACGTTAAATACGCGAGCATACCGGAGTACATTGTACAGGCACTTGTTGCTACAGAAGATGAGCGCTTTTACGATCATTCCGGCATTGATTTCCTCGGAACTGTCCGCGCAGTTGCTTTCCTTGGAAAACGAGGCGGAGGTAGCACTATAACACAACAGCTGGCCAAAATGCTGTTCACCGAAGAGTATACCAGTAGTTTCTTCGAGCGGGCATTCCTGCAAAAGCCAAGAGAGTGGATTATTGCAGTTAAACTGGAGCGCCAATATACCAAAGAGGAAATAATAGCACTTTACCTCAACAGGTATGATTTTCTGAATCAGGCGGTGGGAATTAAGTCAGCAGCGCAGATTTATTTTAATAAGCCGGTCGATTCTCTGCGGATTGAGGAGGGAGCAATGCTAGTTGGGATGTTAAAAAACTCTTCCCTTTTTAATCCCTTGCGAAGGGAGGAAATGGTGCTAAAACGGAGGGAAGTGGTTCTTCATCAGATGGAAAAGAACGGGTTCATTACAGAAGAACAGTACGACTCGTTGCGCGCACTGCCACTAGGTTTAAATTTTCGCCGTCAAAGCCACGATGAGGGGCTCGCCCCTTATTTCCGCGAAGTATTGAGGATGGAACTGAAAAAGATTCTGGAGGCTAAAGATGATGACGGGAATCTTTTGTATGCCAGGGCGGACGGAAACAAATATGATCTATACAGCGATGGATTAAAGATCTATACTACCATCGATTCAAGAATGCAGGAATATGCGGAATATGCGGTGAGGGAACATCTTTCAACGGAATTACAGGACGCATTTTTCAAGGATTTAAAAAAACGCAAGCCAGAGAATTATCCTTTTTACAATGGAATTGCGGAAGAGGAGCGGTTAAGAATAATGGAAACCGCTATGAAAGGAAGTGACCGATACAAAACGCTTACGGGAGAGCTTTGCCCGGATTGCAAACGTCCCGGATCCTATATAGAAAGAGAAGCAGCAGAGGGTAAAAATATTTTTCATTGCGACGAAGAAAAAGGAGGCTGCAGCCATACCTGGAGCAGAATTCCGGAAGAGTCGATTCCTGCGGTATTTGAGCAACCGGTGCCCATGAAGGTTTTTTCCTGGAAAGGAGATATAGATACCGTGATGTCGCCAATGGATTCTATTCGGTACCACAAGAGTTTTCTTCATGCGGGACTGGTCTCTATAGATCCCAAAACAGGGTATGTAAGGGCTTGGGTAGGAGGGGTTGATTACAAGCACTTCCAGTTTGATAACGTGTATCAAAGTCGCAGGCAGGTAGGGTCCACTTTTAAACCATTTATTTATGCTACGGCCTTGCGTTTTGGCATGCATCCGTGCGAAGAATTGCCTAATCAGAAGATTTGCATTGATCTTCCTGATAATCAACCACCTTGGTGCCCAGATAATTCCGACTTTAATTACGGAAATATGGTTTCATTGGAAAACGCCCTGGCAAACTCCATAAATACCATTACCGCGTTTATTATTAAACAATACGGAATTGAGCCTGTGATAAGTCTGGCGAAAGACCTTGGCATTAAAACAGAAATCCCTCCATTTCCATCTATTGCCCTAGGTGTTGCGGAGCTCAGCCCTTTTGAACTAACGGCAGCAAATGCGGCCTTGGTTAACAAAGGAGTGTATATCGAGCCGATATTCATAACCCGCATTGAAGACAAAAACGGCAACGCGATTTATGAGGCCGTCCCTGAGACGAAAGAGGCCGTTGATGAACGCACTGCATACCTTACGGTTCATATGATGAAGGGAGTAATGGACGGGGCCTATAACCGGGGGACGGGTAAAAGTCAGGGAACCGGAATGCGACTTCGATTCGACAATCCCAATCGTCGATATGATAATATTAAAGTACCGATGGCGGGTAAAACAGGCACTACCCAAAATAATACCGATGGCTGGTTTATGGGGCTTACCCCTGATCTCGTTACCGGAGTGTGGGTTGGTGCACAGGATCCTTCTGTACGCTTTTCCCGCACAGATTTGGGACAGGGAGCGAATTCCGCTCTACCGATCTACGGGTACTACATGAACAAAGTTTATGCAGATGAGAGGCTTGAGATTTCTACATCCGACTTTGAAAAGCCTCAGTCAGATATGGGAATAGACCTCAATTGCAGGCAGTATTACAAAGCATTGAATTATCCTATTTTTGATGACGCTCCGTCGGAATCTTCCGAAGGCGAGTTGTTTGAATAATGAACTAAAAATGGCAATTATCAAAGTCGTATCAGGCCCGGCCGAGGCCTGCCGGGGAATTCGGGATGGAATGACCCTTATGTTGGGTGGTTTCGGCTTGTGTGGCATACCCGAAAATTGTATTTCTGAGTTGGTTAAAATGGGAGTGAGGGAGTTAACCTGTATTTCCAATAATGCCGGCGTAGATGATTTTGGCTTGGGGCTCTTGCTAAAGAACCGTCAAATAAGGAAAATGATTTCCTCATATGTGGGTGAAAACGGGGAATTCGAAAGACAAATGCTTTCGGGTGAATTGGAGGTAGACCTAATTCCCCAAGGTAGTTTGGCAGAGCGTTGCCGTGCCGGCGGAGCGGGAATACCCGCATTCTTTACCCCGGCAGGGTATGGAACCGAAGTTGGTCACGGCAAAGAAGTGCGTGTTTTCAATGGAAAACCACATATTCTGGAGCATGCTTTAACGGCAGATTTCGCTATTGTGAAGGCCTGGAAGGGAGATACCGCGGGAAATCTTGTTTACAATGCCGCGGCATGTAATTTTAACCCACTTATGGCAATGGCGGGTAAAATTACCATAGCGGAAGTTGAAGAGTTGGTACCAATAGGGGAACTTGATCCAAACCATATTCACACTCCCGGAATTTTCGTTCAGCGGATTTTCCAGGGAAATACATATGAAAAACGCATTGAACAGCGCACCACCAGAAAAAGAGCGGAATAAGCATGGCCTTAGATAAAAACGGCATTGCCAAAAGAATTGCCCGGGAATTACAGGATGGGTATTACGTTAATTTGGGGATTGGAATTCCTACCCTTGTAGCCAATTTTGTTCCTCCAGGAATTAACGTGGAATTTCAGAGTGAAAATGGTGTGCTCGGTATGGGGCCATTTCCGTTCGAAGGGGAAGAAAATCCTGATTTAATTAATGCAGGAAAACAGACAATAACAACTCTTCCCGGAGCATGCTTTTTCGACTCAGCTATGAGTTTTGCCATGATACGCGGCCAGCATGTGCATCTTACGGTGTTGGGCGCAATGGAAGTCTCGCAGAACGGGGATATCGCTAACTGGAAAATTCCCGGAAAAATGGTTAAAGGCATGGGAGGCGCCATGGATTTGGTCGCTTCTGCCCGAAATATTATTGTTGCGATGATGCATGCCAACAAGGAAGGCGAATCCAAGTTGCTAAGCAAATGTGCATTGCCGATTACGGGTATTGCCTGTGTTAAAAAGGTAGTAACGGATCTTGCCGTTCTTGAGATTTCAGGAGGAGCGTTTCATTTAGTTGAACG
>Ga0315906_10001510_pt1 | contig 34359 bp, 31 predicted proteins | sample LakEriMetagenome_4_FD_203526 | JGI IMG/M metagenome (GOLD analysis project Ga0315906, IMG submission 203526) | Freshwater fungal communities from buoy surface, Lake Erie, Ohio, United States - Buoy 2 MA122 | ecosystem: Environmental > Aquatic > Freshwater > Lake > Lake biofilm | place: USA... | reverse complement strand
TCGACGACGCCGGCCGGCCGACACCCCGCAGCCTCGTGGCCTGGACCACGACGCCGTGGACGCTGCCGTCGAACCAGTTCGCCGCCGTGAGGGCCGACCTCGAGTACGTCGTCCTCCGCGAGGCTGGCGCCGCCGACGGGCCGGAGCTCATCGTTGCCGAGCCGCTCGCCGGCGCCATCGGCGAAAAAACCAAGCGCCAGTTCGAGATCATCGACCGGCTCCCCGGCTCGGCCCTCGTCGGCCGCAGCTACCTGCCGCCGTTCGACACGTTCCGTCCGGCCGGCCCGCCCGCCACGGCTCCGCTCGCGGCGGGCGGCTTCACGCCCGTCGCCTGGCGGATCGTCGCCGCCGACTTCGTGACGACCGACTCGGGCACCGGCATCGTGCACATCGCCCCCGCCTTCGGCGAGGTGGACTACGGCGTGCTCCTGGCCGAGCAGGCCCGGTTTGCCGCCGGCGCGGCACCGCGGCTCATCAACTGCGTGGCTCCCGACGGCACGTTCACCGATGCTTTCCCGATGGGAAGTGGGCGGTTCGTGAAGGACTGCGACCGCGACATCACCCGCGACATCAAGGCCCGCGGCCTGCTCGTCCATCAGGAGCAATACGTCCACGACTATCCGTTCTGCTGGCGGGCCGACGCCGATCCGCTCATCCAGTATCCGCGGCAGAGCTGGTTCATCCGCACGAGCCAGTTCCGCGAGCAGATGCTGGCCAACAACGCCCTGATCAACTGGCTGCCGGAGCACATCAAGGACGGCCGATTCGGCAACTTCCTCGAGACGAACGTCGACTGGGCCCTCTCCCGCGAACGCTATTGGGGCACACCACTGCCGATCTGGAAGTGCGAGGCCACGGGCAAGGCTGAGGCCGTGCCGTCGTACGCCGCACTCCTCGCCAAGCCGGGCGTGGCGGGCAGCGACGTGTTCGAGAAGGCGAAGGCCGCCAACCCGCAGCTGTCCGACGACCTCAAGGTCCACAAGCCCTACATCGACGCCGTCACCTATGACTCGCCGTTCGCCCCGGGCGCGCGGATGCGGCGGGTTTCGGAGGTGATCGACTGCTGGTTCGACTCGGGCGCGATGCCGTTCGCCCAGTGGGGCTGGCCGCACCGTGGCCAGGAGGAGTTCGCCCGGCAGTTCCCGGCCGACTTCATCTCCGAGGCGATCGATCAGACCCGCGGCTGGTTTTACAGCCAGCTCGCGATCAGCACGCTCCTGTTCGGGGAGTCGTCGGCCGGTGCCGCACGTCCCTATCCCCATCCGTTCAAGACCTGCATCGTTCTCGGCCACATGCTCGGCGAGGACGGGCAGAAGATGAGCAAGAGCCGCCGCAACTACAAGGAGCCGGCGGTCATCTTCGACACCTACGGCGCCGATGCGCTGCGGTGGTTCTTCCTCGCCGGGCAGGCTCCGTGGACGAGCATCCGCTACAGTGAGCGTTCGATCCGCGAGAGCGTGCCGGAATTTCTGCTGCGGCTCTGGAACGTCTATTCGTTCTTCGTCATCTACGCCCGGATCGACGGCTTCGATCCGGGCACGCTGCTCGACGCGCCGGGGGCGCTCGACCATGCCGACCTCGCGAAGGCTCGCGGCTGGCGGCCGGTGGCCGAACGCAGCGAGCTCGACCGCTGGATGCTTTCGGAGCTCAACGCCACGGCCGCGGAAATGGTGGAGCGGCTCGACCGCTACGACCACTTCGGCGCCGCCGGGCGGCTCTCGGCACTCGTGGAGGGGGTGAGCAACTGGTTCGTCCGCCGCAGCCGCGACCGCTTCTGGGCGTCCGGCAAGGCCGACACCGGCCCCGACGGCAACCGCGAGAAGCTCGACGCCTACTTCACGCTCTACGAGACGCTGCTCACGATCACGAAGCTGGCGGCACCGTTCGTGCCCTTCGTCACCGAGGCGATCTGGCGAAACCTCGCCGTGACGGCGTTCCGAGGGCGGGTGCCCGAGAGCGTCCATCTGGCCGACTATCCCGCGGGCTCCGCCGCGCTCGTCGATGCCGACCTCGTGCGGCGGATGGCCATCGTCCGCGACGTGTCGTCGCTGGGGCGTGCGGCCCGGGCGGCCGAGAAGCTGAAGGTTCGCCAGCCGCTCTCGAAGGTGGAGGTGATCGTGGCCGAGGCGTCGCCGGAAGACGCCACCTGGCTGGCCTCTCACGCCGATCTCGTCTGCGACGAGCTGAACGTGAAACAGTTCGAGATCTGCCGCGAGCCCGACCGCTACATCACGCGGTCGCTGCTGCCCGACCTCAAGAAGCTCGGGCCGAAGCTCGGCAAGAACCTGCCGCAGGCCCGCGACGCGATCGCAAAGGCCGACGCCTCGGCGCTTCTCGCCGCCCTCGCCCGCGACGGTCGGGCCACGCTCTCGCTGCCCGGCGGCGGTGAAGCGGTGATCGAAAAGGACGACGTGCTGGTGCGGACGACCGCCAAGGAGGGCTGGGCGGCGGCCGAGAGCCCGCGGGCGGTGGTGGTGGTCGCCAGCCAACTCACGCCTGAACTCGTGGCCGAGGGCCTCGTCCGGGAAGTCGTGCATGCCGTGCAGTCGGAGCGGAAGACGCTCGACCTCGACTTCACCGCCCGGATCGAGCTCGAGTTCGCGACCGACTCTGCCGAGCTGCGGTCGGCCCTCGAAACCCACCTCGACTACGTGGCGGCGGAAACACTCGCCACCCAGGCCGTCTGCCGCCCGCTCGCCGCCGCCGCGTCCGAGCCGATCGACATCGACGGCCACCCCCTCGCGATCACAATAACGGTGCCAGCCACCAAATCTGGGTAAGCTGCGCACGTGCGTGTTTCCATTTTACCCAGGCTTGGTGGCTGGCACCTTTTATGAAACGTTTGGCGGTGCTGATTTCCGGCGGCGGCCGCACGCTCGCCAACCTGCTCGAGCGGATCGCGGCCGGCACGCTCGCGGCCACGGTGGAGACCGTGGTGTCGAGCCGGACGGATGTCCGCGGCGTGGAGGTCGCCCGTGCAGCCGGCATTCCGGTCCATGTGCTGCCGCCGCGGGGCCGTCCACTCGCGGACTGGAGCCGCGATATTTTCGACTGCTGCCGCGCGGTGCAGGCCGACCTCGTCGTGATGGCGGGATTTCTACACCTCGTGGACATTCCGGGCGACTTCGTGAACCGGGTGATCAACATCCACCCCTCGCTTTTGCCCGCCTTCGGCGGCAAGGGATATCACGGCATGCACGTCCACCGGGCCGTCCTCGCCCGCGGCTGCACCGTCTCGGGCTGCACCGTGCACCTCGTTGATGGCGAATACGACCACGGCCGCATCCTGCTCCAGAAGGCCGTGAACGTCGAGCGGAACGACACACCCGAATCCCTGGCTACCCGCGTCTTCGAGGCCGAGTGCCAGGCGCTCCCCGACGCCATCAACCGGCTTGCCGCCGGCACGCTCTCCTGAATCGCATCATTTCCTGAAAGGCTCCCGATGCATCGCTCGCTTGGAAACGTGATCGCCGACTCGCTCCAACTTTCCGTGGGCTACGCTGAACGGCTTGTGAAGGGCGTGCCAGCCGAGCGATTCGCCCGTTTCGCCACGGTCGGCGGCGTGGCGGTCGAGTCGAACCATCCGGCCTTCATCTACGGCCACTTGAGCCTCTACGCCCCGAAGATCCTCCGGCAGATCGGCCACCCCGCCCCCTCGGTGCCCGACCAGTTCGAGGTGCGCTTCTCGAAGGAGGCGACGTGTGTGGATGACGTCGACGGCGACCTCTATCCAGCTATGGACGAGATCATCGCCTTCTTTCTCGAAGGCCATCGCATGGTTGCCGGTGCCCTGCGGGGCACGCCCGACCCGGTCTTCGATCAGGCCAACCCGGCCGAAGGTCGGATGAAGGAGTTGTTCCCAACGATCGGCTCGGTGCAGGCCTTCTACTGCGGCGGCCACATGATGATGCACCTCGGCCAGATGAGCGCCTGGCGGCGGATGGCCGGCCTCGGCGCCGCCTGAACGCCGATGCCCGTACGCACGTTGGAGGCCCGTTGCTCCGCAACGGGCTGCCCGTCACGGAATGACGGACCTACGTGGCCGTCCCGGGGCCACTCGGCGGCACACCAGCGTCGCGAAAGCTCCGCAGCATCATGCCGATGCCCGCCGCCACCATGCCCATCATGAGCAACAGGTTGCTCGTCCGCATGTTCATCAGAAACTGGATCCGACTGAGGATCTCGATCACGATCAGCGCGAGGCCCACATAGAACAGTGCCCAGCCCCATTTCCAGCGGGCATCGTAGAAGAGCAGCACGAGTCCGACGAAAATCGGGGCGAACACCACGCCCGTGCTCATCGCCGGCATCCCATCCCCGAACAGCCCACGGTTGAAGAGGCCCGACACCATGCCGATCGGCATCGTCGTCACGTGCACGTTCGAGAGAAAAAACCAGATGCCCGCTGCGGCGAGCACGAGTCCGGTGAAGAAGAGCCAGGTGCCACCGGGCGTGCCGCCGGCGCCCCGCACGAGCGACTCGTGCATTTCCCGCACACCCTCGATCTCCTGCTCGAATTCCCGCCGTGGCGACTGGTTCATGCTCCGCTCCTTGCGTGTAGGCCCGGGATCTTCCGACAACCGCCGGCGGCCGGGGGACTCGTCGCCCCCCGGCCGCATCACTGTACCGCCTTGTGAACCGACCGGGCCGCTGCGGCCCCTTAGGCCTGCGCCGGCTTCTTGAGGAAGCTGACGATCAGCGGCAGCAGGGCGCCGACGATCGCGGACAGACCGCCCGTACCCGCGAGGCTGTCGGTGCCGCCGACGAGCGAGCCGATCGCCGGGACGAGCATCGGGAGAATCTTGCCGCCCACGCCGCCGCCCACGAGGCCGAGCACCGTGTTGAGCATCGGGCCGAGGTTCCGGTTCTTGAGCAGCGCGCCCACGATGTTGCCACCGGCACCGCCGGCAATGAGGCTCACGATCCAGCTGATGATCTGGGGATCCATTCGAGTTCCACCCTTCGCATAAAAGTCAGGAGTTCAGGGGCCGCGTCCACCGCCGGACTCGCCCGCCACAAGGTGAGTTGCCGACTCCGGGGCTCGTGTCACACCCCCGGGAAGAAATTTTTTTGGGTTTCCCTCCCCGCCGCGCCCGTCGTAGCGGTCGCACCGACCGTGCGGCCTGCAGGCACAGGGCCGGGCCTGGGCGGCCCCGGCAGCGTCCCAGCACCTTCTCGCGGAAGGCGGGTTTCTCCGTATGATCTGGAGCCCGACGGCAAGACTTGCATCCCACGCGTCGTCCGCACCGCGGCGTCCGCCTGCCCCTCGCATGGAGCGTCGCTCGCCATGTTTTTGCTCGGGTTTCCGCTCAGACTGCTCGTCGTGGAGGCCGCGTTCCTGGTCGTGGCCCACGTCGCCGGCGGGCCACCCTGGACCGTCGTTGCAGCGATCGCGTTCGCGGTGCTGGGTGTGGCCGGGAGGCGGTTGCCTGGTGCGGGGCAGGAGCCGGTGTGGCTGATCCTGCCGAGTCTGGGCTGGCTCGCAGCCTTTTGGGCCACCGGAAACCGTGAACTGTTTTTTCCGTTCACGATGTATCTGGCAGCGCACGCGGCTTTCACCGTGAGCGGCCGGGGCGCGATCCCCGCGTGCGCTGCAGGCGGGCTCGTCGTTGCCGCCTTTCTCGTGATTCGTGTTCTTCAGGCAGCCACGCCCCGCGTGCTCGCCGTCGAGGCGATCGCCGCCGGCGTGATCCTCGCTGCCACGAGTCTCGGTCTTGTCCGCCGCGAGCGATCGCTCCTCGGCGACGGGCTGATCCTGGCCTTGGCGTCGGCCGCGGCGTTCGTGAGCCTCCGATTACCGAGCTGACCATCCACTCCCGGGTCAGCCTTGCCTGCCGTCGCCGGCGACACAGGCGGCGACGACGAGATCGCCGGTGACGTTGAGCACGGTGCGGCACATGTCGAGCAGTCGATCGACACCGAGGATGAGGCCGATCCCCTCCGCGGGGACGCCGACCGACTGGGCGATCACCGCCACCAGCGGCAGCGACCCGCCGGGCACGCCGGCCGTGCCGATGCCGGCCAGCATCGCCATGAGCACCACCTGCAGCTGCTGGCCCGCCGTGAGCGATACGCCGAAGACCTGGGCGAGGAACAGCACCACCACGCCCTCGAACAGGGCCGTGCCATTCTGATTGCCGGTGGCTCCTACCGTGAGCACGAACCGGGCTGCGTCGCGGCGAAGGCCGAGGTCCTGCTCCGCCACCCGCAGGGCCGTCGGCAGCGTGGCGTTCGACGACGACGTGCCGAACGCCACCTGCATCGCCTCCGCCGACCGCCGGAAGAAGTCGAGGGGCCCGAACCCGCTGCAGGTTCGCAGCACCGTCGGATACACGAGCAGCAGCTGCACGGCGAAGCCCGCGAGCACCGTGAACGCGAACCAGAACAGCGACACCAGCGCGCCGAGTCCGAGGCGGGCGACCGTGGCGAACACGAGGCAACCCGCGCCGAGCGGCGCGCAGGCCATGCCCCAGCCGATGACCGTCATCGCCACCGTGTTCCAGGCCTCCAGCCAACCCACGAGCGGCCGACACTCCTCGGGACGGGCCGCGATCGCCGCACCGAGCAGAAGCGCGAACACCATCACGGCCAGCATGCCGTTGCCCTTCGAACTGCCGTCGATCGCCCCCACCATCTCCTGGAGCGGATTCTGCGGGATCATGTCGATGACGATGTCGCGGAGCTTTTTCATGCCCGTCGCCTGGGCGAGCACCTTGCCCGTTTCGGCCGGGGCCACGGCGGACTTGTCGTCGCCGCGGGCAGCCGCGAGCGCATCGCCAGGCCGGATCAGGTTCACGAGCCCGACGCCGATGACGACGGCTGATCCAGAGAGCACGATCGTGACGCCGAGCGTCGCCAACCCGAGCCGACCGAGTTTGGCGAGGTCACCGATCTCGGCGACGGCCAGCGCCAGGGCCGACACGACGAGTGGCACGACCATCACGAACAGCAGCCGCAAAAACAAATTGCCGACCACATCGGCCACGGCCACCGCCTGAACGACGAGCGGTGTGGCTGCACCGAGCCGATTGGCTATCAGCCCACATACCACGCCGATCACAAGCCCGATGAACAGCCGGCGGGAGGCGCCGGGCCGATGTGCAGTCACATTCATGGCTGCCCACTGTACCGGAGCCGATGAAAAACCGTTGCCAACCAAAACGCCGTGAGGGGCTGCCCATGCCCCAGGAGCCGGCGCATGCCGCCGAGCGCAGCCAGGATGGCGAAGCGAAGGCGGCATCCGAGCGAGCGAAGAACAGGATGTTCGTAGCGAGCGTCCGGCGACGGGGCGTGGGCAGCCCCGAACTTTCACCGCAGAAGGTCGCCCTCCTGCGGAATAGACGGGCCCACGATGCGGGCCTACGCAGTCACGCTGCGCCAGAAGGCGACGGCGTCCGGCCAGCTGCTCAGGGTATCCACGTGGATCTTTGCACCGCCTTGCGAACGCACGTGGGCGACAGCGGCGGAGAGAAGCGCCATGGCAACGCCCTGACGCCGAACTGCCGGGTGCACGAGGAGCCAAGCAAGCGAAAACCGTCGGCCGCGGCCACCACTCGCTTCGAGGACGAGGGCGAACCCAACGATGTCGCTATCCGCCCCGGCCGCCGTGCTGCGTGCGGCAAACCCGACCGCTGCCCGTCCCTCCCGCGGCGTCAATTCCGCCTGCAGCCCGGCACGAGACACCCGCGGCCCTGGCTGGGAATCGGCATGGCACGCCAGCACCAGAGGGCCCAGGCAGTCGAGGCTGGCGCCGGATTCCAGCGGCCACACCGACCAGGCTGCTGATTTGGCGGGCGAAACGGCCATTTTTCCCGCGTCGATGACGTGACAGACCACAGTCATGGTCGCCGTTGTAGCCCCGCCGGCATGCGACAGAAAGGTGGCCTACGATTGCGAGCCTTAGAAATTGCCCAGTCGGCACAAGATCAAGCCGGCCATGGGTTTGCGCGAAAACAACTCACGTAATGACATTACATGAGTGATACATGACTGTTTCCGATTGCAATCTACTGCATACCAGTCATAATACAGGTCACAGAAAGCCAGACATCGTGCAGACTCACGAACGACGCAGCCGTTTGCTCGACCTCATCCGGATCCGCGGATTCGCGGCCTTGGATGAACTCGTGCGCGAACTGGCCGTATCGGAATCGACGGTCCGTCGCGACCTCGACGCCCTCGAGGAGCAGGGTTCGGCCAAGCGGACTCATGGCGGCGTGCTCTACGCCGGCGGAATGCCGCGACTGGCTGAATTCGATGAAAGACAGCCGGCAAACTGGGCGGCGAAACGCGCGATCGCGGTCAGGGCAGCGGAAGTGATCGGTGACGGGGAGACGGTCCTGCTTGACGGTGGCACCACCACCTACGAGGTCGCCCGCCTGCTCGTCGGTCGGTCCCTCCAGGTCGTGACCAACAGCCTCCCGGTCGCCAACCTGTTCGCCTCCGAGGCCCGCACCGACCTCGTGCTCCTCGGCGGCTACGTGTCGCCGCGAACGGGCGTCTGCCTGGGCCCCTATGCCAACGAACTGCTCGGTCGGCTGCACGTGACGACCACCGTGCTTTCGGCTGCGGGGATCGCAGACGAGGGGCTGTTCAATGCCCATCTGCTCCTGGCCGAAACCGAGCAGGCGATGCTCAAGGCCGCGGGCCGCGTGATCGTCGTCGCCGACAGCTCCAAGTTTGGCCAGAAGAGCCTCACGCTCGTCTCGGCCCTCGACAAGATCAACGTCTTTGTTTCTGACGACGGCCTTTCCGAAGCGTGGCGGCAGCGAATCGCCAAGGCCGGCGCCCGGCTGATCATCGCCCCGGTGCCCCCCACGGATGCCGATGCCGATCCCACTCCCCCGCTTTCGCGCAGGAATCGCCCCGCATGACCGCCACCATCACTTCCCACTCGAACGGCTCGCACACCGCCTTCGGCCAATTCCATTCGGGACTCGACCGCGGCTCCGTCGAGCGGATCGTCCGTGAGATCGTGCTCCGCTCGGCTGGTGGACCGCCCCCGTCGCAGGCCGCCACCAAGAGCAAGGCTGAGCCGAAGCTCGTCGTGAGCATCTCGGCCCGCCACTGCCATCTCACCGACGAGCACGTCGAGAAGCTCTTCGGCCCCGGCCGGAAGCTCACGCCGATGAAGGGCCTCTACCAAGATGGCTTCTACGCGGCGGAGGAGACGGTGATGCTCGTCGGCCCCAAGCGCAAGATGCTGCCGACCGTCCGTGTGCTCGGCCCCACCCGCAAGGCGTCGCAGGTGGAGCTCGCCTTCACCGACGGGATCTCGCTCGGCATCGACCTCCCCGTGCGACCCAGCGGCAAGATCGCCGGCACGCCCGGCTGCGTGCTCGTGGGCCCCGCCGGCGCCATCGAACTGACCGAGGGCGTGATCCGGGCCGAGCGACACGTGCACATGAGCTACGCCGACGCGGAGCACTTCGGCGTGAAGGACGGCGACCGCATGAGCCTGGCCATCAACGGCAGCTGCGGCACGTTGTTCCGCGACCTGCTCGTGCGGGCCGACGCGACGGCCAAACTCGAGGTGCACATCGACACCGACGAGGGCAACGCGGCCGATCTCGACCACGCGACGAGCGTCGAGCTCGTCCGCCAGAAGTGAGGCGGCAGATGGCGAAGAGGAAAGCGGCCAAAAAGCTGACAGCGAAACGCTCACGACCACGAACCATGACCGTGCGACCGGCGCGTGCCGGTGCGGTCGGCGGGGACGGCCCCGCCACGGCTGATAGGCAGAGTGACACAGGAGCAAGGCAACAGATGGCGAAGAACGTCGAAGCCCTCGGCATGATCGAGGTGAAAGGGTTCGTCACCCTCGTCGAGGCGGTGGACGCGATGATGAAGGCGGCGAACGTCTCCTTCATCGGCTGGGACAAGATCGGCAGCGGACTCGTGACGGCGTTCGTCTCGGGTGACGTGGCCGCGGTGAAGGCGGCGACCGACGCGGGTGCGGCGGCCGGCGGCCGGATCGGCGACGTGGTGAGCGTGCAGGTGATCGCGCGTCCTCACGAGGACATCGGGATCGTGCTGCCGACTCAAGGTTGAATGAAGACAAGGGCTGAACGAGCCCTTCTCGACAGATGCAACTGGACTTATTTCCTGATTTCGAAACCAGAAGACCCCAAACCCAAGGACAGAGCATGAACACGGCAATCGGACTTCTCGAGACCAAGGGCCTCGTCGGCCTCGTCGAGGCGACGGACGCGATGGCCAAGGCGGCCAACGTGAAGATTCTCAAGCGGATCAGCATCGGCAACGCCTTCGTGGCGACGGTCGTGCAGGGTGACGTGGGCAGCGTGCGGGCGGCCGTCGAGGCCGGTGCCACCGCGGCCCAGCAGGTCGGCGAGCTCGTCGCCAGCCACGTGATCCCACGTCCGGCCGAGAGCCTCGTCACGGCCTTCTTCAGCTGAACCGGTTCAGCTGAATTCGGACTGAATCCTCCCCGCCACGGAAGGCACCTGCATCATGAAGATCCTCGTCGCCAATCTCGGCTCCACCAGCTTCAAGTACCGGCTCTTCGACCTCCCCGAATCCCGGGGAGCCGTCGGCGGGCGGGACCTTGCCCGCGGTGGCGTGGAACGCATCGGCGCGGCAGAAAGCCGCGTCTATGCCAGCACGTCCGCTGGTGGTGAACCGACGACGCTCGAGGCGGTGATACCGGTGCCGGATCATGCCGTCGCCCTCAAGGCGGCGCTCGACCAGCTCACGGCCCCCGGCGGGCCGCTGGCGAGCGTCGACGAAGTGGCGGCGGTCGGATTCAAGGCGGTGCACGGCGGACGGGTGAGCGGCGTCGTCCGCGTCACCGACGACGTGCTGGCGGCGATGGAGGAGATGGCACTCGTGGCCCCGGCGCATAACCCGCCCTACGTGCGGGCGATGCGGCTGCTCGGGGAGCGGATGCCGCAGGTGCCGCTCGTGGCGGCGTTCGAGACGGGGTTCCACGCCACGATCCCGGCGCGGAACGCCCTCTACGCCGTGCCGACGGAGTGGGCCGAGAAGCACCTCGTGAAGCGTTGGGGCTTCCACGGCGCGAGCCACAGGTTCGTCGCCGAGCGGATGCAGGAACTCGTGCCGGCCGGCCCGCACGGCCGGCGGGTTATCTCCTGCCACCTCGGCGGTTCGAGCAGCGTCTGCTGGATCAAGGACGGCGCCAGCGTCGGCACGTCGATGGGGATGAGTCCGCAGTCGGGCCTGCCCCAGAACAACCGGGCCGGTGACTTCGATCCGTTCGCCCTCGTCCACGTAGCGAAGGCGACGGGCAAGGGCTTCGAGCAGCTCCTCGCGGAGCTCTCGAGCCAGAGCGGGCTGGCCGGCATGTCGGGCACGTCGGGCGACATGCGGGACCTCGAGGAGGCCGCGGCCGCCGGCAATGAACGGGCCCGGATCGCGATCGACGTCTACGTGGCGTCGATCCGGCACTGGCTCGGGGCGGGGATCGTGGAACTCGGCGGCCTCGATGGCGTGGCGTTCGCGGGGGGCATCGGCGAGAACTCGCCGCTCACCCGTGCCGCCGTGCTGGCGGGGCTGGAGGACCTCGGGATCGCGATCGATCCGGCCGTCAACGACGTGAAGTCACCGGGCGAACGCGAGATCGGAGCGAAAGCCGCCCGTGTGAAAGTGTGGGTCATTCCCACGAATGAAGAGCTGATCGTCGCCCGGCAGACCCGCGACCTGCTGGCCGGCGGAATCACACACTCGAAACCATCGAAAGCAGGGGGTAGCTGATGTTCGTCGCACTCGTGACCGGATCGGTCGTCGCCACGCAGAAAACTGCATCGATGACGGGGCACAAACTGCTCGTCGTGGAGCCCTACCGGCTCGACGAGAAGACCCGGTCAAAGCTCGTCTCCACCGGCCGCACCTTCATCGCCGTCGATACGCTCGGCGCCGGCGAAGGCCAGTTCGTGCTCGTCGCCCAGGGCTCCAGCGCCCGGCTCACCCCGGAAACCAAGTCTCTCCCCATCGACGCGGTCGTGATCGGCCTCGTCGATACCGTCCGCATCGAAGGCACCGAAGTTTTCAGCAGGAAGTAACCGTCCGTCATGAGCACCGCCACCGCACCCGACATCGCCGCGATCGTCCGCCAGGTCATCGCCGAACTCACCGCGCCCGGCAGCCCGAAGCCGCTCGCCACGGCGGCTGCCCCCGCTCCCACCGGCTCTCACGAAGGTGCCAACGGCGTTTTTTCGACGGTCGACGAGGCCGTCGCCGCCGCCACCGAGGCGTTCCAGCACCTGGAGCGGCTCGGCTTGGAGGGCCGCAAGAAGGCGATCGCCCACGTCCGCCGGATCGCGATCGAGGATGCCGAGGAACTCGGCGGCATGGAGTTCGCCGAGACGAAGATCGGCCGGCTCGACCACAAGATTGAGAAGCTCAAGGTGCTCGGCGAGAAGGTGCCCGGCGTCGAATTCATGCAGAGCGAGGTGTTCAGCGGTGACCATGGCCTGGCCGTGATCGAGCACGCTCCGTTCGGCGTCATCGGCGCGATCACGCCGGTCACCCACTCACTCCCCACGATCGCCTGTAACGCGATCAACATGATCGCCGGCGGCAACACCGTCGTCGTGAACCCGCACCCGAGCGGCCGGAAGATCGCCGCCGAGGGCGTGCGGCGGTTCAATGCCGCGATTCACCGCGACCTCGGCGTGGACAACCTGATCTCGCTCGTAGCCGAGCCGTCGCTCGAGTCGGCCGGCGCCCTCTTCAACCACCGGGGCGTGAAGTTGATCTGCGTGACCGGCGGCCCGGCGGTGGCGAGGGCGGCCCTCCAGTCGAGCAAGCGGGCGATCGTGGCCGGCCCCGGCAACCCGCCGGTGGTCGTGGACGAGACGGCCGATCTCGACAACGCGGCCCGCTCGATCATCGCGGGCGCCGCCTACGACAACAACCTGCTCTGCATCGGCGAGAAGCAAGTGTTCGTCGTCGCCGCCGTGTTCGACAAGATGATGGCGGCGATGGAGCGGGCCGGGTCGCTGCGGCTCAATGCCCAGCAGGTCGATGCCCTCACCAAGCGGGCCATCGTGATGACCGGCGAGGGCGCCCACCGACACTGGGTGCCGTGCAAGGATCTGCTCGGCCAGGATGCCTCGCTGCTCGCCCAGGCGGCCGGCGCGACGGGCCACACCGGCCTCGAACTCGTGTTCGGCGAAACCGACAACGACAATCCGTTCGTGCCGACCGAGCAGATGATGCCCTTCCTGCCGTTCGTGCGGTGCAAGGACGTCGACGAGGCGATCGACCGGGCCCACGAGAGCGAGCATGGCTTCCGTCACACGGCGATCATCCACTCGACGAACGTCCGCACGATGACCCGGATGGGCCGGCTGCTCGACACGACGCTGTTCGTGAAAAACGGCCCGAGCGTGGCCGGCCTCGGCCTCGGCGGCGAGGGCTATCTTTCGTTCTCGATCGCCACGCCGACCGGCGAGGGCGTGACGACCCCGCTCACGTTCACCCGGCAGCGGCGCTGCACGCTCGTCGACGATCTCCGGATCCTTGGTAGCGCGGATGCCGTGAGGGCAGCGCCGACGCCGTGAGCTGACACCCACACTCGAAATCATCCCATGCAACTGGCCAGGATCATCGGCACGGCGACGGCAACGGTGAAACATCCGTCGCTGGCGGGCACCCGCCTGCTCGTCGTCCAGCCGCTCATGGCCGACCGCACGAGCCCCGACGGCGACCCGCAGCTCGCGATCGACACGGTCGGCGCGAGCACCGGTGATGTCACCGTGATCACGAGCGACGGCCGCCTCCTCCGCGACCTGCTCAAGAGCGACACGACGCCCGCCCGGTGGAGCACGATCGCCCTCCTCGACGACTGACCTGCATAGGACGACATGACACCCGCCGCCTCCACATCTCCGATCGATCGCGACACCGTCCAGCGGCTCGTGGCCGAAGTGATCCGCCGCATCCAGGCAGAGGCCACGGCAGCGCCGGCCGCGCCTGCGGCAGCCCACGCCTCGCCGGCCGCTGCCGCCCCGGCGAGCAGCTACGGCGCTCCCGAGCCCAAAGCCGCTGCGGCCATGATCGCCGCCCGCGTGATCACGCTGCACGCGGTCGAGCGGCTGCCGGCAGGCACGCGCCAGGTCGTCGTCGATGCGAAAGCCGTGATCACCCCTTCAGCCCGCGACTACGCGAAAGAAGCAGGCATCGCCATCGTGCGAGGAGCCGCCGCAGGCTCACTAGTTTCGACTGTCCCGCCCCGCCCGTTCCTGATCGCGCATGCCCAGTGCGGAACTGATCCTGCCGTCAAGGCGGCCGCGATTGCCCGCGCCGTTCCTGGCAGCCAGCAGCTCCCATCGTCCGGCCTCGCCGACGTCGTCACCGCCATCGCCACGCACGCTTCCCGCGACGCAGCCCGCGGCATCCTGCTCACGAGCCGGCCGGCCGTCGCGGCGATCCTCGCCAACCGGTCGGCCAGTCTCCGTGCCGTCACGGGCCGCGATGCCGCCTCGCTCTCGGCCGCAGCCAGCGACTGTCAGGCCAACCTGCTCGTCGTCGATCCGACAGCCTTCACCGGCAGCCTCGAACGGCTGTGCACCGACTTCGCCAACCGCCCCGCGGCCCCCCTCCCCTCCGAACTCGCCACCGCCCCCTCCGGCTGCGGCTGCAAGACCCACTGACCCTCCCATGCGACTCGGAAAAACCATCGGCACGGTGACCCTGGTGGAGCCCCACCCCACGATCCGCGGCGGCGTCTTTCGCGTCGTGGTGCCGCTCGGCCCCGGCGACCTGGCCGCCGGCGACGGCCCGGCCGAACCGCTCGTGGCCTGGGACGACCTCGGCGCCGGGGACGGCCAGCTCGTCGCCTTCAGCGAAGGGGGCGAAGCTGCCCAGCCCTTCCGGCCGGCCGACAAACCGATCGACGCCTACGTCGCGGCGCTCATCGACAGGCTCGACATCCCGTCGCGACCCGCATGACCCGCACGACCGTCACCAGGAGCAGTGTTTTCGTAGCCGACAATCCGACCGCAGCCCGAACAGTGGGCAAGAATCGGTAGGACAGGCATACCGCCCGCCACCGCACACCAGTTCCCGCACCACGAAGGAGCACTCATGGCAGCCACCGGCCAGATCAAGACCACCGACAAGTCGCTCTCCCAGCTCAAGGAGGAGATCTGCGACATCGGCCGCCGCATCTACAACAAGGGCTTCGCGGCCGGCAACGACGGCAACATCTCGTTCCGGCTCAACGCGAACGAGGTGCTCTGCACCCCGACGATGATCTCGAAGGGCTTCATGAAGCCCTCCGACCTGTGCATCGTGGACATGGAGGGCAACCAGGTCGCGGGCAACCGCAAGCGGTCGAGCGAAATCCTGCTGCACCTCACGATCATGAAGGAGCGGCCCGACATCAACTCGGTCGTCCACTGCCACCCGCCGCATGCCACCGCCTTCGCCGTGGCCCGCGAGCCGATCCCGCAGTGCGTGCTGCCCGAGGTCGAGGTGTTTCTCGGCGACGTGCCGATCACCCGCTACGAGACCCCCGGCGGCCAGAAGTTCGCCGACACCGTCAAGCCGTTCGTCAAGCAGTCGAACGTCGTAATCCTCGCCAACCACGGCACCGTCAGCTTCGGTGAGACGGTTGAGAAGGCCTACTGGTGGACCGAGATCCTCGACGCCTACTGCCGGATCCTCATGCTCTCGAAGGACCTGGGCCGCGTGACCTACCTCACGAAGCAGGAGACGAAGGAGCTGCTCGACCTCAAGGCGAAATGGGGCTACACCGATCCGCGGCTCGACAAGAACATGGAGAACTGCGACATCTGTGCCAACGACGTGTTCCGCGCCAGCTGGGGCACGACGGGCGTGAACCGCAAGGCGTTCGACGCGCCGCCCCCGATGGGCGCTGATCCCGAAAACGCCTCCCGTGCGGTCGCCCCGGCCGGCCTCGACCACGAGGCCCTGGTGAAGGCCGTCACGGAGCAGGTCTGCAGGCAGCTCGGCATCGCCGCGGCCTAGTCATTCACACGACAACCAAGAAAGCACTCACATGAAGGTCGGCATCATCGGTGGCGGTGGCATCGTGGGCTCTTCGGCAGGCTTCGCCCTGCAGCTGGGCGGCATCGTGCACGAGATCGTGATCGTGGACGCGAATCCCGACCTGGCCGACGGCCAGGCGCTCGACATGCTCCACGGCACAGCCGCGATCGCCGACCAGTCGATCCATGCGGGGGGCTACGACTGCCTCGCCGACGCCGACGTGATCTGCATCACGGCCGGTCTGCGGCGGAAGCCCGACGAGAGCCGGCTCGCGCTCATCAACCGGAACGTCGTGCTCTTCAAGTCGATCCTGGCCGAGATCAAGGCCAAGGGAATGAAGGCCGACGCCAACGTGCTCGTGGTGTCGAATCCGGTCGATATCCTGACCTTCATCGCCGAGAAGGAGTTGGGCCTGCCGAAGGGCCGCGTGATCGGCCTCGGCACGCTGCTCGACACGCTGCGGTTCCGCAGCCTCCTGGCCATGAACCTCCACGCGCCCGCCACGCAGGTGCAGGCGATGATCCTGGGTGAGCATGGCGACAGCATGGTGCCCGTCTGGTCGAGCGCCTCGGTCGCCGGCCTGCCGCTGGAGAAGTATCCCGGCTACACGCCGAAGCTCGGGGCCGACGTGTTCCAGCGGGCCAAGACGAGCGGCGCCGAGATGATCAAGAAGAAGACCGGCGCCGGCTTCGCCGTGGGCGTGTCGATCGCCGAGGTGATCCACGCGATCGCCCTCGACTCGAAGCGGGTGCTGCCGGTCTCGACCGTCCAGCGCGGCTGCTACGGCCTCCGCGACGTCGCCCTCTCGGTGCCCACGGTCGTGGGCCGCGGCGGCGCCGAAAAGACGCTCGAGATCGAGCTGTGGCCGAAGGAAGTGCAGGCGCTGAAGATGAGTGCGGGCGTCCTCCAGAAGACGCTCGCCGACGTGCTGGGCGGTTGAGGCACGTGCAGACTGCCAGTCTGCACCTACAGGGGGACTGGCATCCAAACCCGTAGCCGCAGATTGGCAATCTGCGGTCGGCGACCGTGTGCAGACTGCCAGTCTGCACCTACGGGTGCGTGTTGCGACGGTGGCGAACGAGTTCGGCGGAGGGCACGCCCCAGATGCGGGTGGTGGCATCGAAGCCTCCCGTGACGAGCGATGCGCCGTCGGGACTGCAGGCAAGGGCCCACACCTGATCACCGTGGCCGCGAAGCATCAGGGCGGATCGCCCCGTCGCCATGTCCCACAACTGCACCGCGCCGTCGGCCGACACGCCGGCGATCCGCGAGGCATCGGGCACGAAGCCGCATTTCCAGATCTGTTTGGCCGGACCGGTGAGCACGGGTCCGGGCCGGCCGTCATCCGCCCGCCATAGCCGCACCGTCGCATCCGATCCTGCCGACGCGATCCACTCGCCGTCGACTGATGTGGTCACCCAATTGACCGGGCCCGCATGCCCCTCCCACTGCCCGAGCTCCCTGCCGGCGGCGACATCCCACGCCCGTACCAGACGATCCTCGCAGCCGGTCACGATCCGCCGGCCGTCGGCCGTGAAGACCGCACAGAACACCCGCCGCGGATGCTTGAGCGGCGCGCCGAGCGCCTCGCCCGTGGCCGCATTCCAGAGTCGCACCGTGCGGTCTTCGGATGCCGTCGCCAGCCGGCCGCCGTCCGGTGACACCGTGACGGAATAGACCCTCTTGCCGTGTGCAAAGATCGTCGTTCGCCGTTCATGCGTCGCGACGTCCCACATGGTGACGCAGCCATCGTCGCTCGCCGCGGCCACCATCGAAGAGTCGGCGAGAAACGCCACGCCGTTTACCCGTCCACCGCCCACGGACAACCGGCCGCACGTCGTGAGCGTGGCCGCATCCCGAAGCATGACACTGCCATCCGCGAGGCCCGTGGCCAGCCAGTTCCCGTCCTCCGAGAGCGACGCCGACAGCACCCGATCGGATTCCGCCTGCACGGTCGGGGGCTCCCCGCTGCCATCCCAGACCCGCACCGTGCCGTCGGCCGAGCCGGTGGCGATGTGGCTCCCCTCGGCCGAGACCGCCACGCCCCACACCGGCGCCGCATGGCCATGCAGCTGCCGCGGCGGATCGGAGCTGCCCTGCTTCCAGATACGCAGCACCTCGTCCCCTCCGATCGTCGCCACCCGATCGGTCGTGCCGACGAACGCCGCGGCGTTCACGCGAAAGGGATGAGCCAGTCGCTGTCGCTCGTCGCCCGTCGTCGCGTTCCAGATTCGGGCCGATCCATCTTCCGACGCGGTCACGACCGCCGCGCCGTCCGCCGAGAACGCGGCCGAGAACACGCGGCCCGAGTGGCCCGTGAGCGTGACCTCGCATGCTCCCGCGTCCACGTTCCACACCCGGGCCGTGCGATCCTGTGACGCGGTGACGAGCCGGCGGCCATCACCGGAAAATCGCGCGGCATACACCGTGCCGGCGTGGTCGCACAGCATGCGCCGCTCCTGCCATGTCGCCGTGTCCCACAACCTCGCGGTGCGATCCCGTGACGCCGAGGCGAGCGTGCCGCCGTCGGGAGCGAACGCGACCGAGTAGACCGCAGTCGTGTGTCCGATCAGCTCGGCTTCACGCCGACCGGTCGTCACGTTCCAGATTCGGATGCAGCCATCGGCCCCGGCCGACGCGAGCCGTTGGCCGTCGGGGGAAACGGCGAGCGACCAGATCTCGGCCTCGTGGCTGCCGAGCGTCGCAGCCGTTATTCCCTCCCCACCGGGCCGGTGGAGCCGCACCGTTCCGGCTGCATCGCCAGCCGCGAGCCATGTGCCATCGGGCGACCAGGCCACCGCCGCCACGGTGCCCTCGGCCCCTGGAATCACCTCTCGGGCTTCGTCGAGCGACGCCTCCAGGCACCGCAGTTCGATCGGCTCCCGAGGAGTCTCGGCTGCTGCGAGCCGCCGGGCATCCGTGACGAGCCGCCGAGCCTCGGCCATATTGTCTCGGTCGCGAGCCTCCGCCGCGAGCAGGACGGTCGCGGTGTACAGCTGCTGCCGCGCTGCATTCGCCTGCCGCTCCGCCTCATGCCGGAGCCGGTCCGCCCGCAGCGAGGCGAGTGAAATCCCGGCGACCGCGATCACGAGGGCTGCGACAGCGGCCGCCCCGCTCCAGGCCACGCCGCGATGCCGACGGGCGAACCGCCGCGCCGAATCCCAGGACGTCGGCGGTCTGGCGAGGATCGGCCGGTCGTCCAGCCAGCGGACGACATCGGCTTCGAGTCGGGCCGCCGTCGAATAGCGGTCGGCGGCATCGGCTTCGAGACAGGTCGCCACGATCACGCCCAGGGCGCGGGCGTCGAGGCCGCCTGCGGCGGCCGACGCAGCCGCCCGCGCCACGGCGGGCGACGCAGCCGCCGCGCCCCGCGTCACGATCCGCACCGCGTCGGTGTAAGACCGGCCGTTGAGATCGTAGGGGAGGCGTCGCGCCACGAGCTCATGCAGCACGAGCCCGAGCGCATACACGTAGCTCCGCTCGTCCACCGTGGCGCTGCCCACGATCTGCTCGGGGCTCATGTAGTGCAGCGTGCCCACGAGCTCGCCGGCACGGGTCGTGTAGGTCGTCTCGCTCGTGCTGTTCCCCGCGTCGGTGTCGAGCAGCCTGGCCACCCCGAAATCGATCACCTTCGGCTGCCCGTCGGAGCCGACGAGGATGTTGGACGGCTTGAGATCGCGATGGATCACACCCCGGGCATGGGCCTGGGCGATCGCCGCACAGACCTTACCGAACAGGGCGACACGGTCCCGGATCGACAGGCCGTGGTGCACTGCGTAGACGGTGATCGATTCGGCATCGGGCACCAACTCCATCACGTAATACGGCACGTCGCCGCCGTCGGCAGCGTGCGTGCCGCAGGTGTGCACCTGGGCGATGTGCGGGTGCCTCACGCTGGCGAGCACGTCGATCTCACGGGCAAATCGTCGGGCGAACCCGGCGGCGGCTCGGGGCCGCATCAGCTTCACCGCCACTCGCCGCCGGGGCGCGTCCTGCCAGCCCTCGTAGACGCAGCCCATGCCTCCTGCGGCCAGCAGCCGGCCGATCGTGACATCTCCGATCCGGGTGCCCGGGTCCGGTCGAAACACAGGGTCGAAAGCCGCCGGATTCCCGCAGCCGAAGCTGTCGTCGGCCCCGGTCAGCCCATCCCCCGACGGCTCGGCAAGGGGCGGGTCTGCGGCGGTATCGCACGGCTGGTCCATGACCAGGGTTATACAGGCTCCCATGATGGGTGGTCGCTCCGCTCGTCCAGCGGCCACCAACGGTGCCGCATGCTCTGTGTACATCTATCCATAGAAACGGGCGGCGCGGGGATCAGGGGCAAAAAAATTCGCGGCCCCATTTTTCACGCCCTTACACTGTCGAATCCTCTGCATCGAACCGACACCATGGACGGCGACCAGCTCACTTCAGCCATCGCCGCCTGCCTCGCGCGCCTCGCTGCCGGCGACCTCGGCGCCCGCGACGAGATCATCTCCCTCTGCGGCGATCGGCTGCGGACGCTGGCCCATCGGATGCTCGCCCGGTTTCCCAACGTCCGCCGCTGGGATGACACCGACGACGTCTTTCAGAATGCGGCGATGCGGCTGCATCGGGCCCTCGCCCAACTCCCGATCGAATCCCCTCGCGAACTGATGGCCCTGGCGGCGACACAGATCCACCGCGAGCTTCTCGATCTCGCCCGGCATCACGCGGGCCCGTCGTCCTACGCGGCCAATCACGGTACGAACATCGCCCCCCGCGGCAGCGCGCCGGGGCAGAGCCGCGTCCACCACGTCGATCGAATCGCGTCAGCCGAGGACCACATCGAACGCTGGTCGGCGTTCCACGAGGCGGTGTCGCGGCTCCCGGCGGAGCAGCGGGAAATCTTCCACCTTGTCTGGCATCTCGGGGCCGATCAACAGACGATCGCGCGGCTGCTCGACTGCTCGGAGCGGACGGTGAAATCCCGGTGGCGGGAGGTTCGCGAAGCTGTGAAGGCGGCCCTCGACGGCCAAGCCCCCGAATAGCCGGCTCACCGCCCCGCCGGGAGTGCCGCCGCCTCGACGGCCGCCCGCAGCCGCTCCGGATCCGAGGCCGCCAGGGCGTCGAGCCGCCTCCGGGCTTCGGCCGAGGGGCAGGCGGCCAGATAGCCGGCCACGGCCCGCCGCACGAGCGGATCGTCCCTGCCGGCGGTGTGCCACAGGGCAGCCACGTCGTCCACCGCCTCCCAGTGTCGGTACCGCGCAAGATCGACCGCGGCGTCGGCCGCCACGACCGGCGCGGCCAAGAGCCGGCGGGTCGCCTCCGCCACGGTCTCGCGCGGGATCGTGTCGGCCAGGCTCTCCCAGGCAAACCGCAGCGCCGCCAGCATGTGCCGCTGGTCCACGGGCCGCGCGTCAACGCCCAGCAGCCCCAGCCCCCCGAGATACTCAAGCCCCGCCTCCCCTTCCGCGACGAGCGCGCCCCCCAGGAGCCCGTCGAAGCCGGCGCGAAAGTCATCGGCCGGAGCCTCGATCGCCTCGTGCAGGACACGGATCGACTCGGCACGTTGAGCGGGCCGGGTGGCCGCCACGATCCCAAGAGCCAAGCCGTAGAACCCGCGGCGGCGTTGATCAGCCGCTCCATCCCGCACCCACGCCCGAAGCTTCCCAGCATCGAAGGCGGCAGCCGCATCCCGCACCGCCTCGTAGGGTGCGAGCCCGAACTCCAGAAAGGCGTCGGCCGCGATCGCCGCATCCGGGTGTTCGAGCCACCGTGCACACCAGGCAAGTCGCCGCGCGGCAGACTCCCCGATCGACGGCACGGCGGCAACGTAGCCGATCAGGACCTCGTTCGCCGCGACCGCCGACCACGACATCCCACCATCGGCATCGCGCCGGTCGCCGAACAGCACGGCCGCGCCATCCACCGCTGCAGATACGCGTGCAACGACCCCCTGGGCCTCGCCCCCTGCAGGACAGTCGCCCCGCAGTGGCAGACGCATGATGAACCGCTGCACGAGCAGTTTGTTCGCATCGGCCTCGGCCGCACCGTCCGCCTCCGCGACACTCACGCACGTCGCCCGATCCCGCCGCGACGCCAGCGACTCGCCCACGACCCCGCAAAACGGGCAGCCGAATGCCTTCGCTCCACCGGTCATCACGAACGCACAGCCGAGCAACGCGGCGAGGGCAAATGCCCTGCAGCGTCTGTCGAAACGACGAGTCCGCCTTGCGGCCATTGCCAACGCCCCTTCCCGACAGGTACTCGACATGTGTTTCTTGCCGTCACTCCTCGTGGGACTCGCCGGCCTCGGCCTCGAGCGCCCGCAGGCTGGCGATCGCCTCGTCGAGCGACGGGGCCTCGCCGCCGCGCACGTGGCCGCGGCGGTCGGCCTCGGCGAGCAGCAGCGCGTCCTCGAAATCCGGATGCGACTCCAGCCGCTGCCGCGCCCGGTGGCCGAGCGTCTGATCCGCGTAGGCCGCGGCCAGCGGCAGCGACTCGACGAGCCACCGCGTGCGGGGCGTGATCAGGTCGCCGAGGGCCTCGAGGCCGGCCTCGATCACGCGGCCGCGGTCGAACGCCCGGCCCACGTCGTGCACGAGCGCGGCCGTCAACAACTCCTCGTCGAACGGCCGCTCGGCCCGCACTCGCTCGAAGACCTGCAGCGAGTGCTCGAGCGCATCCCCCTCGGGATGCGTGACCGGATGCTGCCGCACCGTGGCCAACATGCCGATCACCGCCGCCAGGGCGTCGAACCGGTCGCCGGCCAGCGGGGCGAGCGATCCCGTCGGGTCGAGCCGCCGCTGCACGTCGCTCGATATTTCCGCCTGGCTCGGAAGCCGATCGTCGGGCACCCAGCCTCGGGCCACCCGCCGCGCGGCCCGGAACATCGCCCGCCTGGCATCGCTTCCGCCGGCGACTCCGCGGGCCGCCTCCGCCGCGATCCGCTGGCGTAGCTTGTCGGGCAGGTCGTCACTCATTTGCGGTTCTCGCTTTCACTCGGCACGTCGGCAAGCGGCCGCCAGCGGATCTTCCGCACCTCGCCAGTCGTGGCGTAGGTGGCGATGCCGAGTGGCCGCGACGCCTCGACTTCGGCGCGAATCGAGAGCCTGCGGCCCTGCAGCGGCTGATCGATGATCGGCTCGCCGTCGAGAAAGCATTCGATCCGCTCGGGGGTCACCCGGACCACGACGTCGTACCACTGCCCGGTCTCGTAGGTCTTCACCTGCGTCGTGCCGTTGTCGGCCGCATCGTGGCCGTCGATGCTCGAAAGCCCCGTGACCCCGCCTCCCCAGCCACCGAGGATCAGACTGCAGGCGTCATCTCCCACCGGAAACGTGAGGCCGCAGAAGAAGTCGGTGCCGTCCACCCGCCGCGCCTCGAGGGCGATCTCGTAGGACTGCTCGGGAAATTGCCCGTGCCAGGTGATGCCGCTCAAGTCGCCCCCCATGCCGATGCGGATCGCAGCCTCGACCACCTCGACGTCCCCCTCGCCACCGAACGCCGTCGCCTTCCAGTCGCCGAGCCGCTCCCCATCGAAGAGCGGTCGCCAGCCTGCGGCGGGCACTGCGGAATCGCCGGCTGCGGTATCGCCGAGCCCCAACTCGGCCAGGAGCGCGTCGGCCCGATACACCCGTGCGAGCGCTGCGCGGATGCCCGCCGCATCCACCGCCACGGCGCGGGACTGCGTGTCGTCGTAGGCGATGCCGAGCACGAGCGACTGGATGTTGCCGTCGAAGATCACCCCCACGAGCTCGCCCGCGCGATTGACCACGGGGCTTCCGGAATTCCCGCCGATGATGTCGGCGGTCGAGGCGAAGTTGAACGGCGTGGCCATGAAGGCGGGATCCTGCTCGAGCGATTCCCGCTCCGCCCGCCACCGCGGCGGCAGATCGAACGGGGGCGCATCCCGCTTGGCCGCGGCCCGGGCGAAGAGCCCGGCAAACGTCGTGATCGGGTCGATCGTGCGGCCCGCCTCCTCGTACCCCCGCACGGTGCCCCAGGCGAGCCGGAGCGTGAACGTGGCATCGGGATACATCGCGGCCCCCTCGTGGGCGAACCGGCTGCGCGTGATCTCGGCATGGGCCTGCCGCTTCACCTCCTGCGCGGCTTCGGCGATCGTGCGCAGCCGCCGCGATTCTTCGTCGACAAGCCGAGCGACCGCGAGCATCGGATCCTGCGCGGCGGCGACGACCGCCTGGCCGCCGTCATACAGGGCCCGGCGGGTATCGGCAGGCGAGGACTCACCCGGAACGGACCCACCACGCCGGCCGAGTGTCGTGCCCCGCACGAGTTCCGCCGCCCGCTCCCGCGGTGACCGCCCGTCGAGCACCTGCTGCACGAGCGGATCGTCGCCCCCGAGCGTCGCGGCGAGGTGCGTGAGCGAGTCGGCCAGCTTGGCGGTCTCATAGGCGTCGTAGAGAGGTTCGGCCGAGAACAGCTCCAGTTCCAGCGACTCGCGATTGGAGTCGCGGTATTCCCGGAGCCTGTCGCCGTTGGGCTTGGTCCGCTCGGCGACCGCCCGCAGTATCGTGCGGGCATGGGCGAAGAACCGGCTGTTGAACGCCGACGCCCCCTCGAGCAGCCGCAGCCGCACGGCGATTGAGTCGAGCTCCCGCTGCGCGGCGGCGACGCGGTCGTAGGGAGAGGTTTTGCCCCCGAGTTCGGCATCGACGACGCGGCGAATCCGCTCCTCGATCGCCTTCCGCCGGCGGAAGACCTCCGGATCGAGGAGGCCGGCCTGCAATCCAAGCCGCGACTTGCGGGCATTCCTCACGCCGAAGAGGTCGTCGGCCGCCTGCCGCTGCTCCTCCGGCCCCTCGGCCGCATAGGCGGCCAGAAGCGACTCGAGCCGGTTGAGCTGTTGCAGGTCGGCGGGCAGCCGCACGTCCCGCATCGAGATCCGCTCGGCGAGCGTCGCCGCGCGGTCGGTGTGGCCTGGGTGCCCCGACACGAACACGAGATCACCGGCCGCGACCGGCCGTGGGGCCCACGGGAGATGATGCGGCACGCGGGCCGGCTTCCCGTTCTCGTAGGCGCGGAAGAAGCAGATGTCGAGATCGAACCGGGGAAACTCGAAGTTGTCGGCGTCACCGCCGAAGAAGGCGATCTGCCGCTCGGGGGCGAACACGAGCCGCACGTCGGTGTATTTCTTCGAGCGGTAAAGATGGTAGCGGCCTCCCTGGTAGAGCGTGACCACGTCGCTCCGCAGCCCCGATGCCGCCAGCGACTCCTGCTCGATCGCCGCCATCACGCCGCGGCGGGCCGCGAAGGCCTCGGCGGGCGACATGCCGGCCGCGACCGCAGCCTCCACCCGGGAGGTGACGTCCTCGATCGACATGAGCACGTTGAGCTCGAGATCAGAGCACTTCAGTTCGTCGGCCCGGGTCGCCGCCGCGAATCCGTTCAGTAGATAGTCGTGCGTGGCGTCGCCCAGCTTCTGCAGGCTGTCGGCGGCCACATGATGGTTCGTGAGCACGAGGCCGTCGGCCGACACGAACGAGCCCGAGCCCCCCGAGTTGAACCGCACCGAGGCCTGCTGCAGCCGCTCGAGCCACTCCGGCGCGAGCCGCATGCCGTGCCGTTCGGCCAGCGACCCGACGGGCAGGCCATTGAACGGCCACATTCCCTCGTCGGCGAAGCCGGCCGCGGCCCATGCCATGAGCAGGACGGCGACGTGAACGGTGCGGCGGGGCAGTGGCGGACGGGGCATGCGGCTGGCACTCCGACGGACGGGGCGTGACACATGCCCAGCCTACCCCGGGCGACGCGAACCACGGAACCACAGCCCTTGCACGAATACTGAACGCTCGTATACTTCTTGTCGTTGGCGGACTTTTCCGCCGGCCCGGCCCGGCTTCCGGCCGCCTTCTCCTCCTCCAAGGACGTCCCCATGCTCGCCCGGCTGCAGACCTTCTCCCTGTTCGGAATCGATGCCGTGCCTGTCGATGTCGAGGTCGATGTGTCCACGAGCTTTCTGCCCGCCACGGTGCTTGTCGGCCTGCCCGATACGGCCATTCGCGAAAGCACCCATCGCGTCGCGAGGGCGATGGTGAATTCCGGGTTTCGCAGGCCGAACGAGCGGATCGTGATCAACCTCGCCCCGGCCGAGCTGCCGAAGCAGGCGGCCACCTTCGACCTGCCGATCACGCTGGGCATCCTGGCCGGCAGCGGCCAGTTCTCATCGGAGCGGCTCCGCGACTACGCCGTGGTGGGCGAGCTTTCGCTGGAGGGCACGACCCGGCCGGCCCGCGGTGCGCTCTCGATCGCGATGGCGGCCGCGCGGCAGAAGCACCGCGGCGATGGCGAGCCGCCACTCAAGGGTGTCGTCGTGCCGGCGGCCAGCGCGACGGAGGCCGCAGTCGTGGAAGACATCGAAGTGATCCCGGTGGCCTCGCTCGCGGAAGCCGTGCAGTTCTTCGCCGGAGACCTTGCCATTCCCCCCTCGCCTCCCCGAGTCACCGAATGGTTCGACCGATTTGCGAGCTACGATATCGACTTCGCCGATGTGCGTGGGCAGGAGGCGGCCAAGCGGGCGCTCTGCGTCGCGGCCGCCGGCGGCCACAATTGCATGATGGTGGGACCTCCCGGCGGCGGGAAGACGATGCTCGCCAAGCGGATTCCCACGATCCTGCCGCAGCTCTCCGCCGCCGAGTCGATCGAGACGACGCGGATCTACAGCTCACTTGGCCTCTTGCAGCCTGGCCAGCCGCTCCTGGCCACCCGGCCGTTCCGCGCCCCGCATCACACGATCTCGGAAGCCGGCCTGATCGGCGGCCGCTCGATCCCGATGCCGGGTGAGATTTCACTCGCACACAACGGGGTGTTGTTTCTCGACGAGTTGCCGGAGTTCAACAGGCGCACACTGGAGGTGCTCCGCCAGCCGCTCGAAGACGGCTTCGTGACGATCAGCCGGGCCCGCACATCGACGAAGTTTCCGGCCGATTTCATGCTCGTCGCGGCCCTCAATCCCTGCCCGTGCGGCTACCGTGGCGACCCGCGCCGCGAGTGCCAGTGCACGGTGCCGCAGGTCGACAAATACATGGGCAAGATTTCGGGGCCGCTGCTCGATCGGATCGACATCCACCTCGAGGTGCCGGCGGTGCCGTTCCGCGAGCTCGCCGCGACGCGCGGAGGCACGTCGAGCGGCCAGATGCGCGAGGCCGTGCTCGGAGCCCGGCTGCGGCAGACCCAGCGGTTCAGTGACGCAGCCGCCTCCGGCAGCCCAGTGCCCCGCTGCAACGCGCGGATGAACTCACGCCAGATCAGGGAGCACTGCCGGATGGAGCCGCCGGCGGCGGAATTGCTCCGCGCCGCCGTGGCTGACCTCGGACTCTCGGCCCGGGCCCACGACAAGGTCCTGCGGGTGGCTCGCACCGTCGCCGACCTCGACGCGGCCGACACGATCAGTGCGGCTCATGTGAGCGAGGCGATCAACTATCGACTGCTCGATCGTGGACTCTGGACGTAGCCGAGCCGAGCCCCGACCTGACATACTTCCGGCATGACTCACACCACGTTCGACGGCCAGACGGGATCACGGCATGTGGCGACCGGCGGCGGCGAGTATCGCCAGCGGCTGTGGGCGATTGCCTTGAGCATGGCCGTGGTCGGCACCGCCATGCTGCCGCTCGACCTGCCGATCGCGGCGTGGATCAAGACCCACGGACTCCCCCGCGAGCTCGATCGGCTGCTCGATTTCATGGAAATCTTCGCCCACGGCACGGGCATCACCTTTCTGCTCCTGGCCCTGCTCGCGCTCGATCGCTCCCTCCGCACACCCCCTGCATGGCCGGAGGTGTGCGCCCGCATGGCGGCGGCCGTGATCACGGCAGGCGGATGCACGTCGATGCTCAAGGCTGTGGTGGAACGTGTGCGGCCACGGGCGGCCGACCTCGGCTCGCTGGCCTCCGTGTTCGGCACGTTCGGCACCTCGGCACTCATCGACGGCAAGGGATCCGCAGACGTGATGAGCTTCCCATCGGGCCATGCCGGCGCTGCGGCCGCACTCGCCGCGGCGCTGGCCTGGCGGTATCCGCACGGAGCCTCCGTCTTCGCCGTCATCGCGGCACTCGCGGCAGCCCAACGCGTGAGTTCGTCGGCACATTATCCAAGCGATATCGCCTTCGGCGCCGCCGTGGGGCTCCTCGCCGCGTCGGTGTGGCTGGGCCCCCCGCCACGCCGCACCTGACCGCGGGCGAACATGCCTGGGATGAAACGCTTGGCCGGGGCAACCCGCTCGTGATACCATCTGCCTTCGATTCGCCGCGCCTGCGCGAAGCCCACCTGACCACGTGAGGATGTCGATGTCTGCCCAGAAGCGAACCCGAAAAGTCGCCGCACAAGCGAGCCGTGCCGATGCCGCCCCCGGAGCGACGGTGGCCGACCGCCCGGCCGCTGCAGCGGGGGGCCGGCGGATTCTGCTAGTGGACGACGATTCGGAGATCCTGGAGTCGATGCGGACGGTCCTCGAGTCCCGCGGGCATGCGATCCTGGTGGCCCGCGACGGCAACCAGGGGCTCGCAATGGCGGAGAAGGAGGGTCCCGACCTCGTCGTGCTCGACATGATGATGCCTAAGCGGAGCGGGTTTTTGGTGTTGGAGAAGCTTCGGCGGTCGAGCCCGAACCCCGTGCGGGTGATCATGATCACGGCCAACGAGGGCAGCCGCCACAAGGCCTACGCCGAGATGCTCGGCGTCGACGACTACATCCGCAAGCCGTTCGCCATGGATCGGCTGCTCGCCAGCGTCGACCGCCTGCTCTCCTGACGCGGCCGTGGCCCGCACCCTCCGTGTGTCGCCGGTCGTTTGTGTCAGCCGGCGCTTTATGCCCCTCACTTCGGGCTTCACATTGGGCAGGCTGCGCAGGCCGCAATCGACGTTGACCCATTTGGGGGACGGTCATAGATTTCGGCGGTCAGTTTCGGTCGCTCTTCGAAACACCTCGCCGGCCACACTTCGTGCCCTCACACCAGTCTCCAGCCTCGAGCCCGTCGCCCGCCGGTGCCGTTCCACGCGACGACGTCAAGGAGCGGGTGCGGGACGCCACCGACATCGTCGACGTGGTGGGCTCATACATCGCCCTGCGGCGCAGTGGCAAGGCCATGGTGGGGCTGTGCCCCTGGCACGACGACTCGCGCCCCAGCATGCAGGTCAACCCGGAGCGGCAGACGTTTCGCTGCTGGGTCTGCGACATCGGCGGCGACGTGTTCAATTTCGTGATGCGGATGGAGAAGGTCGAGTTTCGCGAGGCGCTGGAGCAGTTGGCCGACCGAGCCGGCATCCAACTCCCGCGCGGCCGCGGCGGGCTGCCCGTCGACGACAAGGCCGCCCTCCGCAAGGCCTGCGGCTGGGCCGCTGAACGCTTCCACGCCTGCCTCGCCGGCTCGGCCGACGCGGCCGCAGCCCGCGACTATCTCTCCGGCCGCGGCCTCTCCGCCACGACGATCGAGCGGTTTCAGCTCGGCTTCGCGCCGCCGGCCTGGGATTGGCTGCTGCGGCAGGCGTCGGCGGCGGGAATCGCCACCGCGGACCTCGTGAAGACCGGACTCGCCGTCGAGCGGCAGGATCACACCGGCCACTACGATCGGTTCCGCGGCCGCGTGATCTTTCCGATCCGCGACCCGCAGGGCCGCTGCGTGGCCTTCGGAGGCCGGGTGCTTCCGGGGGCGCCGTCCGACTCCGCCAAATACATCAACTCCCCTGAGACGCCGCTCTTCTCCAAGAGCTCGATGCTCTACGGGCTCGACACCGCCCGCGACGCGATGACGAAGTCGCGACGGGCGATCGTCGTGGAGGGCTACACCGACTGCCTCGCCGCCCGACAGGCCGGCATCGACGACGTGGTCGCCGTGCTCGGCACGGCCCTCGGCGAGCGACACGCGAAACTCTTGCGGCGCTACGCCGACCGGATCGTGCTCGTGCTTGACGGCGACGATGCAGGCCGCCGCCGAGCCAACGAGGTGCTCGACGTGCTTCTGGCCGAGCCGATCGACGTGCGGATCGCGCGGCTGCCTTCGGGAGTCGATCCCTGTGAGTTCATCCTCGAGCGTGGCCGCGACGCCTTCGAGGCGCTCGCCGAAGCGGCCGGCGATCCTCTTGAATACCGGATGGACGAGGCGCTCGGCAGCCTCGCCGCCGATGCCGGCGACGACGCGGCGCTGGCATCGATCGAAAGCGTGCTGAAGGCGCTGGCCACCGCCTCGCGGCGTTCGTCGCTGGCGAACTCCCAGTATCAGCTCCGTGAAGACCAGGTACTCGGCCGGCTCTCGCGGCGGTTCGGGCTCTCCCGCGAGGTGCTCCGCGGCCGGCTCGACGACCTCCGCGGCACGCCCGCCGAGCGGCCGGCGAGCCATGGCGTGGCGCGGACCACGGATGCCTCCCGCCTGCCCCCCTGGGATCGTGAGGTCATCGAGGTGCTGGTCGGCGTGCCCGACAGCATCGGCCTGATCGTGCAGCAGGTGGGGGAGAGCGGCGTGGAGACGCCGGCCGCCCGCCAGGTACTCGAGGTGGCGGAACGCCTGCACCGCGCGGGGCGGCCGGTGGCGTTGGGTGGGCTCCTGCTCGAGCTCACCGACCCGGCGCTCCAGAGCCTGCTCGTCGCCGTGGACGAAGCGCGGGCCGACCGCGGTCAGATCGATCCGCGAGAGCGGCTCCAGCATCTCGAGGAGGCGATCCAGCGCCGGGCCGCGGAGCGGCGGGCGCGGGCGAGCGCCCGGGCACTCAAGACAGACCGGCTCGACACCGGTGCGGAAGCTGAACTTTTGGCACGACTCGTCGCGGAGCGGCGGGCCGTGCAGGGCATGGCCGAACCCAAGGATGGGTGAGGGTGTCCATCTCGTCGCTGCGATCGATCCCGCGGGGCCTGTCGGTGCCGTGGGATCGGGGGGCGGTCGGCGAGTGACGGTAGGATGGTGAAGGAGAACCACTCGATGAAGAAGCTTGCGACGAACGGTCACCGCGGCGGGTCCGCGATCACGCCCTCTGCCCCCCGGATTTCACCGGCGGCCATTGACGCCGCCGCCCGTGCCGCCGCACCGGCTCCGGCCGCCGGCACCGATGCCGACCTGGCCGTGCTGATCGCGACCGGCAAGTCGCAGGGCTACCTGACGTTCGATCAGGTCAACGAGTATCTCCCCGACGAGGCCGTCGATCCGGAGAAGATCGACGCGCTCCTCGTGGCCCTCGAGGACCTCGGCGTCGAGCTCGTCGACACCCCGCCGGAGCCCGCCGCCGACCGCACCGGCGCCGCGGCCACGGCCGCCCCGGCCCCGCGGCGTGACGAGCCGACCACCACGCCGCCGTCGAATGCGGCCAACGACCCGATCCGGATGTACCTGGCGCAGATGGCGGAGATCCCCTTGCTCACCCGCCGCGAGGAGATCTCGCTCGCCAAGCGGATCGAGGTGACACGGAAGCGGTTCCGCCGCGCGGTGCTCGGCTGCAACTACTCGCTGCGGTCCACCGTCGACACGCTCCGCCGCGTGCACGAGGGGGCCCTGCCCTTCGATCGCACGATCAAGGTCTCGCTCACCGAGCGGCTCACGAAGGACCAGATCCAGGCGCGGATGCCCCACAACCTCGCGACGCTCGAGCATCTGATGGAGCAGAGCCGCGCCGACTTCCGGCTGTTGATCAACAAGCGGACGACCCCCGACGATGCGAAGGCCGCGCGGCAGCGATTTCGCCGCAGGCGGGGCAAGTCGCTCCTGCTCGTCGAGGAGTTGAGCCTCCGCACCCGCCGCGTGCTGCCGCTCGTGAAGCTGCTTCGGGGCATGTCGTCCCGCATGGATAGGCTGCAGCACGACCTGCGGCTGATCAAGAACGGCGAAATGCCACGGGATGATCTGGCCGACATGCGCAAGGAGCTCCGTGATCTCATGCTCACGACGCTCGAGAGCCCGCGGTCGCTCCGCACCCGCGTGGACATGCTGGAGAAGCTGAAGGTCGAATACGACGCCGCGAAGCGGAATCTCTCGGCCTCGAACCTCCGGCTCGTGGTGTCGATCGCGAAGAAATACCGCAATCGGGGCCTCTCCTTTCTCGATCTCATCCAGGAGGGCAACACGGGCCTGATGCGGGCGGTCGACAAGTACGAGTATCGCCGCGGGTTCAAGTTCTCGACCTACGCCACTTGGTGGATCCGGCAGGCGATCACCCGCGCGATCGCCGACCAGTCGCGGACGATCCGCATCCCGGTGCACATGATCGACGTGCTGTCGAAGCTGCGGACGACGGCCAAGAAGCTGCTCCATGAATTCGGCCGCGAGCCGACCGCGGAGGAGATCGCCCAGGCCGCCGGCGTGCCGCTCGAAGAGGCCCGCCGTGTGATGGACATGGGCCGGCAGCCGATGAGCCTCGACCGTCCGGTGGGCGAGAGCGAGGATGCGAGCTTCAGCGAGTTTGTGGAGGATGTCGGCGTGGCGAGCCCCACGCAGTCGACCACCCACGGCCTGCTCCGCGACAAGATCGACTCGCTGTTGAAGACGCTGACGTACCGCGAGCGGGAGATCATCCGCCTCCGCTACGGCCTGACCGACGGCTACACCTACACGCTCGAGGAAGTGGGCCGCATCTTCCGCGTCACGCGGGAGCGGGTCCGCCAGATCGAGGCCAAGGCCGTGAAGAAGCTCCAGCACCCGGTCCGCTCCCGGCAGCTGGAAAACTTCATGGAAGCCGCCGGCACCGACGGCTGAGAAAACCCCAACGGCGTCTCCCAACGACTGACGGGGAATCCTGCCCCACCGGCCAACGAGGCGAAGGAATCGGCGGAAGCTCGAGGAGCATTTGGACCGAGTCCTCGAGGTCCACCGCGACGAGACTTCTGCCGTTCCGAAGCCGGCTTTCGCCACTGACGCCAGTCCCTTGCGCAGCCCCCCCGGTCTGGTAGACTCCGGTCCACCATCCCGAAGGCTCCGCGCACAGAAACACCCATGGCCGTCGCCCTCGTCACCGAAACGCTCCGCACCCTTCACCGCATCCACCGGCAGCTGGCCGATCTGACGGACCAGCTGGCCGCCGGCCCGCGGACGGTGGCCGTCCGCACGAAGCAGGTGGAGGCGGCCGATGCGAAGAAGGCCGCGGCGCAGGACGACGTGAAGAAGGCGAAGGTCGCCGCCGATCAGAAGCAGCTCCAGCTGAAGACGGCCGAGGCGAAGATTCGCGATCTCGAAGGCAAGCTCAACGCCTGCAAGACCAACCGCGAATATCAGACGCTCACGGAGCAGATCGCCGCCGACCGCATGGCCACGAAGGTGCTCGAGGACGAGATCCTCGAGGCGCTCGAGCGAATCGATGCCCTCAAGCCGACGGTGCCGGCCGCGGAGTCGGAGGGCGCCGCCCTGCGGAAACTGCTCGACGAGGCCAAAGCCCGCGTGGCGGCCGAGACGGGCCGGCTCGAGGGGGAGGTGGCCCGCGTTCGGGCGGAACTCGAGACCGTGGAGCGGGATCTGCCGGACGACGTCCGCGACAAGTACCTGCGGATTGTGAAACAGAAGGGGGCCGACGGCATGGCCCCGCTCGACGGCCAGAGCTGCGGCGGCTGCTTCCAGCAGATCACCGGCAACATGGTCAGCGACCTGATGCTCGGCAAGGTCGCGATCTGCCGCAGCTGCGGCAGACTGCTGTACGTGCCCGAATCATCCCGCCCGGCGTGAGCCGCCCCGCGGCGCCCCGAGGCGATTCCGTTTCCCACAATTGGAGAGTGCAACCATGTCGGATCGTATTCCGATGACCCGCGCCGGCTACGACAAGCTCAAGGGCGAGGTCGATCAGATGGAGTCGGTCGAGATGCCGAAGCTCGCCGCCCGCGTCGCGGCCGCCCGCAGCGAGGGGGATTTGAGCGAGAATGCCGAGTATCACGGAGCCCGCGAGAGCCAGGGCATGCTGCAGGCGAAGATCAACCTCCTGCGGGACAAGCTGGCCCGCGCGGTGATCGTCGAGCGGGCCAAGGACGCCGGCGACGAGGTCGTGTTCGGGGCGACGATTCGCGTGAAGGATCTGAAGTTCGGCGACGAGGAGGAATACGTGCTCGTTGGCGCCGGCGAGGAGGATTTCGACTCCGGCCGGATCAACGTGGCCAGCCCGCTGGCCCAGGGCTTCCTCGGCCGCAAGGTGGGCGAGAAGGTCTCGATCGACGTGCCCGCCGGCACGCTCAAATACGAGATTCTTGAAGTCCGCTTCGACTAAATACACGCGAAACATCGGCATCCTGCCGATTTTCGCTGGAGCGACGCGGCATCCTGCCGCGATCAATACACGCGAAACATCGGCATCCTGCCGATTTTCGCTGGAGCGACGCGGCATCCTGCCGCGATCAATACACGCGAAACATCGGCATCCTGCCGATTTTCGCTGGAGCGACGCGGCATCCTGCCGCGATCAATACACGCGAAACATCGGCATC
>Ga0315906_10001509_pt1 | contig 34371 bp, 41 predicted proteins | sample LakEriMetagenome_4_FD_203526 | JGI IMG/M metagenome (GOLD analysis project Ga0315906, IMG submission 203526) | Freshwater fungal communities from buoy surface, Lake Erie, Ohio, United States - Buoy 2 MA122 | ecosystem: Environmental > Aquatic > Freshwater > Lake > Lake biofilm | place: USA... | reverse complement strand
GAACACGGGTCTGCTGCAGAACAACGGCAACGCCAACATCACGGGTAACGCGGTGGTGGGCGGCACGCTGGGCGTGACGGGCAACACGACGACGGCCAACATCACGAACACGGGTCTGCTGCAGAACGTTGGCAACGCCAACATCACGGGCAACGCGGTGGTGGGCGGTACGCTGGGCGTGACGGGTAACACGACGCTGGGTGGTATCACCACGCTGGCCAACGCCAACGTGACGGGTACGCTGACCGCCACGGGCGCCACCACACTCAACGGCGGCCTCACGAGTAACGGTACGACCACGGTAAACGGCCCAGTCACCGTGAACGGTGCCCTGTCCGCAACTTCGGTCGCCTCGGGCAGTGTTACCTTGGCTGATGTTTCAAAGCAGATCACTGCGATTGCGAACTTCACCACCAACAATCAGGGTGACATCACCGCAGTGACACTGAAGGCCGTGGATGCCACGAACGCCACGGTCAGCACCCAGGCGGGCACCACCACCACCGTGGGTGCAGTGGCCGGCAGCACCAGCGCGACGAGTGCGTTCCTTGACTTCTTCCGCCGTCTGTTCGGTGGCGGCAATTGATGATGGGTGGGGCTGGGCGGACTTGAGACGATCAAGTTCGCCCGGCTGACCTGCCTGAGGATGAATGAATCTTGGAACTGGGTATCTATGAGAACGTGCAGGTCCTGTCTTCCGACCTGCACCGCAACCTTCGGGTCCGGCCGCTAGACAAGCTTGACTATGCGGCGCCCGTCACGGACACGTTGTTGACGGTTGACGAGTTCTTCCAGGCAGCGCGTTCCCAGCCGATCGTGTTTGCAAGGGGCGAGAACAAGAAACACTTCGCTGCGGCCGTCCTGGCCTTGGGGAAGCAACGCAATTGGTTTGTGGATGCCGGCATGAAGTGGAAGAAGGGCGAGTACATGCCCGCCTTCCTTCGCCGTTATCCGTTCGTGTTTGTCAAGGGCGACGACGGCAACAACTTTCTGGCCTTCGACGAGCGATCCCCTGCTTTCAATCAAGAACAGGGCGAGCGTTTGTTCGACGATCAAGGCAATCCGTCGGCGTACACCAAGACGGTGCTCGGTTTTCTGCAGGAGTTCGAGGCAGCCAGCGCCCGGACTGCATTGTTCTGCGACGAACTACAGCGCTTGAATCTGCTGGAGCCGATCACCGTGCAGCAGTGGATGGGCTACCAGGTTCCGCTGTTGCGGGGCATCAAGCGGGTGAACGAGCGGCGGCTGGAGCAACTGCCGGAAGACGAGGTGCTTGCCCTCGTCAACAAGGGTTTCTACAAGCTGATCATTGCGCACCTTCTGTCGCTCGGTCACATCGAGCGCATTTCCAAGTAGGGTACACACCATGCGATCAACACGATGCCCTGGCCCGGTCAGGCTGCCTTCCCGGCTGGCGATGCTCGTGCCGGCCATCGCCCTGCTCTTGCTTTCAGCCTGCGGAAGCGGAGGCGGTGGTGGTGGCGGCGTCGTTGTGGTGCCGTTGCCAACCACGGTCTTTGTGGATGACGCGCCCATCATCGGTGCGCTGGTGCAGGACGGCGTGGGTAACCCTGCCTCGCCCTCGCTCTCGGCCTCCGGCGAATACCGATTCGATTCGGCACCGACCCTGCCACTGAAGATCTCCAGCCGCAATATCGTCGGTGCCGATGGCCGGGTTGCCGTGGTGCAGATCGGCGGCCTATGGTATTCCTACGAGGATCGCAATAACAACGGACGTTGGGACGACGGTATCGATCCTGTCCAACCGCTCACCTTCCAGGATCTGGATGGCAACGGCCTGTACACCCAGAGTGTGGACATCGTTTTTAACGGCTCGTTCCTGGTGAACTACGTCAAGCCAGGGGCGACCGTCATCCAGGCCAACGTGGTGGCGTCGTTGCTGCCCCGCACTTGGAATGGCGCCACGCCGGTGGCTGGTGTGTCGGCCGCAGCTCTGAATGCCGCTGTGAGCGTCGGGCCCACTAATTCGGCCAGCGCCGGCAGCGGAACAACACCGGCGGCCAGCGCCGAACTGCGGCGCGCCGCTGCCGTCCTGACGGCGATTTCCGAAGGCCTGGTGTCCACCTTGAGGACCAGCACCACAAATACCACTGCCCAGACGCAGACCACGATCAACAACGCGCTTTCGGCGATTGCGAACTCCGGTGTCAATGTCACCGCAACAGATACGACCGGCATCGGGCAGGTGGCTGCGGCGGTAGCCGGCTCTGTGCCTCAAGCCGCGACTCAGGCCAACAACCTGGTCTCGAACGTGATGTCCATCGCCAGCGGCACCACTTCCAACTTCGAGGCGGTGGTCAAGGTCACCCAGGAGAGGCTTTCGGACGTGGTGAGCGCTCCGCAGCAAACCCAGCAGGACAAGCTCAAGGGTGATGTCCAGCTTGCGGCCAGCGCGATCGGCGCGGCCCAGGCGCAGGCAGTGCCGAACAAGGACCCCGATGCTGATCGCATTGCGGCGCTGCGGCTGATTCCGCTGGGCATACCTGACGTGTCGGCGAGCAACGTACAAGAATCTTGGATCAGCTTGGCCAGTACAAGCGGGTTCTCACTTGAGCGCCAGCCTGATGGGTCGATGCAGTTCCGTGCCAGCGGGGTGCCTTTCCAAGACGTCTTGGGGGCCACATCCAAGAACATCCCCTTCGTCAGCAGTCGCAACAGTTGGGAGTACACCGGCCCATTGAACGAGAAACTGAAGATCAGGGTGAATGTCAGCATACCCAAGGGCTTGTTCAATCCCAATCTTGGAGTAGATGCCGGCGCCTATAACGATGCATCATCCATGCAGCTTTGCACTTCACAGGGGGCCTGCGTTTACTACTTCATGTTCTCGCCTGCACAGCTGTGCAACCCTGACTGGCAGGCCATGGTGGCCCTGGGAACCGTGTCTTCAGAAGCAAAAACCAAGTTCTACACAGCCCTCAACAACATCAACGTCGGGCCTAACCGCCCGGCAGTAAGCTGCCCCTGATCCACCCCCTACGCCCAAGACTGCGCGCGGTCATATTGCCTTCCCCAGACCCTTGCGCCAGCCCCTCGCCTGCATGTTGAATCCCCTGCGTAAACGTTGCCGAGAGCTGGTCCGTGCTGCCCTGTGGGCTGGCTGGGCAGCGTTCGCCGCGTGCAGCGTAGCGCTGCCCTTGTCGGCCTCCGCATCCACGGCCGGCCCTGCGCCAGACCTGGCTGCGCTGCGCCTGGTTCCGCTGGAGCTGGTCGGCCTTGAAATGGGGGTTGCCGTGAACACGGGTGCGGCGGACGTGGCCGTTGGGCGCACGCGGGGTTTCTCGCTGTCAGCCCAGCCTGCCGGCGCCCTTCGGCTGCAAGCTGAGGGTGAGCCCTTCCAGTCTGTGCTGGGGGGCACCACAGCCTTGTTCAATTACGACGCTGCGGCTGCCGGCTGGCTGCTGCAAACCCCCCAGGGCTCGGTGAAGGTGCAGGTGAATGCCCGCTTCGCGGATTCCGGCTCCGGGCAGGCGCTGCCGTGGTCCGGCGTGACGCTGTGCCGCACCGGCGCACCTTCGTGCGCGCTCTTCCTGCTGGCCACCAATGAACAGGTGTGCCGCCTGCTTGCCACCGGCAACTTCCAGGCTGACCCCGCACGTCGCCAGCAGGCCCTGCAGGCCCTGAACCTCATCAACGCGCAGGCCGTCACCTGCGCCCGGCCGTGACGCTGCGCCGCCTTGCGGTGCTGGCCGCGCTGTGGGGGGCTGCTGCCTGCAGCCTGGCGCAGCAGACGCGGCCGCCGGGCCTGAATGACCCTGTTCCAGGCCGTCCGTCAGATCTTGAACAGCAGCTGCGCAGCACCCTTCCGGGCCAGCAAGACCAGCGCCCCCCTGGCGTGCTCGACCCGCTGCAACTTGACGACAGCGCACGCCCCCGCCCGGAAAGCCGGGCTGACGTGCCCACCTTCGTGCTGCAGTCCCTGCGCATCATCGGCAACTCCGTGCTGGAAGAGGCCGCCATTGCAGACCAGGTGCGCAGCTTCGTCGGGCGCAGCATCACCGCCGCCGAACTGCAGGAAATGGCCGCGCGCATCACCAGCCTGTACGTGCAGCGCGGCTTCGTCACCTCACGCTGCATCATCCCGGCGCAGCGCGTGGAAAACGGCAACGTCGTGCTGCAGATCGAGGAAGACCGCCTGGGCAACGTGCAGATTGCGGGCGCCGCGGGCTACCGCTACGACATGCGCATCTTCATCGACCAGGTGACAGACCTGCGCGGCAAGATCATCAACGGCCCCGAACTCGAAAGCCGCCTGCGCCTGGTGGCGCGCTTACCAGGCGCGCGCGTCAAGCCCTCGCTGCGCAAATCGGCCTTCGGCATCACAGACCTGGTTCTGGAACTGTCTGAACTGCCGGACACCGGCACCGTGGCCCTCACCAACGATGGCAGCAAGCTCACCTCCATCAACCGGCTGAACGTCTCACGCACTTTCTACAACCCCACGGGCAATGCCGATGTGCTGGCCCTGACGGCCACGCTGGCAGAAAACACGCGCTACTTCGGCGGCATGAGCGCGCAATACCAGCTGCCCGTGGGCACGCGCGGTGGGCGGCTGGTGCTGGGGGCTTCCGGGCTTTACTACCGGCTGGACCCCCAAGCCGTGGGCAACAACGCCATCCGCTACGAAGGCGGCTCCAACACCGTGGAGATGTTCTACGAACAGCCCATGCAAGTGAAGTTGCCCAACACCGGCGCCCTGTGGACGCTGGGGTTCGAGCGGCGGGTGTCCACCGCGGCCACCGTCTACAACACCGTGTTCGACAAGCCCGCCGGCTACAAGTACGTGGACAGCGAAGACCACCTGTTCGCCCTGACCGGCAGCCTGCGCCTGGAGCGGTTTGACGACTGGTTCGGCCTGCGCGGGCAGACCGCGGCGGGCCTTTCCTTCAAGCGCGCGATATCCGGCTGGTTCGGCTCCATGGACCAGGACGACATCAACAACAAGCGCGACAACCTGCAGGCCCGGCTGGAACCCGTCACCGGCCCCATTGGTGACGTGCGCGGCTTCAACCCCGATTTCCTGAAAGTCACCGCCTCCATCAGCCGCGCGCAGACGCTGCCTTACGCCTTCCTGCTGCAAGCAGCGCTTGAGGCCGAATGGACGAATGCCAAACGCGTGCCCCAGGGCTATGAATTCGTGGGGGCGGACAACGGCGTGCGCGGCTACCGCTTCAACCTGCAACTGGCCCGGGCCCTGGGCCAAAGCGGCTTCACCGCTGGCGTGGGCTACAACTGGGCCCATGCCATCAGCTACTACCGCGACGCCGCCGGCGGCGGCACCCCCGCATGCCTGGATGACGCCGGCGTGTTCCAGGCAAGAAGCATAGGCCGCAACACCTGCACCGCCAGCCAGTACACCCTGAGCCTGGGCTACCGCGACAAGCGCATGTTCGCTGACCTCGCTTTCTCGCCCGACGTGCCCCGTTCGGCCTCGAACCAGCAGAAGGTGCGGGTGAATGCGGGAGCGTTGTGGTGAGGCAGCCCCCTGTCTTCCGCGCAGCCCCCCATGATCACGATCATCACACCCACCACGGGTAAAGCCTCCCTGCTGAAGCTGATCGAATCCATCGATCAGCAGACAGTCCCCGGCCAGACCTTCCACTTGTTGCTGTGGGACGACTACCGTGACTCGGATCTTGACCCCTTCAGCCTGAACGGACCCTCGCGCTTCAGCATCGTGGCGCCGCCTGGTTCCGGCAGGAACGGCGACGCTCCCGGTTCATTGCTGAGGTCCATCGGGTTGATGGCTGCCCGTACCCCGTGGGTGACCTTTGCCGATGACGATGTCTGGTGGGACCTGGATTACGTAGAGACCGTCTTGCCCGCGACGGGCCATGCCCAATGGATTACCGTGCTGCGCAAGATCTACACCGCTCAAGGCGAATATCTCGGCGTGGATCGCTTCGAATCAGTGGGGGATGCGCCCACGAGGCGGGTGCCTTATGAGATGTGTGATAACAACACGATGATCTTCAGGCGTGAATACGGTGTGAGCGCCGCGCACCTGTACAGGCAAACCAACCAGTACAACGATGATCGATTGATGTACTCGTTTCTAAAGAATAGTGCAATAAGAATAGCAATTGATGCCGCTACGATCAATCACGTGTGTCCAGTTAAATTAGAAGAGTTCTTTCGAACTAATTGTGATAAATGAGTGTAGTGGAGTAACTTATGGTCTTGCGATCAAAGTCTCACACTTTGCTCCTTGTAGGAGTCGACTTGCGCGACCTGATTGCCAACCTAAACGTTGACGCGATGCGAACCAAGCCGATGCCGAAAAGAATGAGCAGAGGCGGGTTTGCTGAACCACCTTTCTAATCAAGTTAAAGTAATATAATAAATCTCTAAAACTAAAACATTTTTCTTTCTAATATATCTCGCTCAAAGCCCGGAGTCCAAGGATGTCAGTCGTATCGGTGTTAATTCCAGTATACAATCGAAAAGCATTGGCGGTTCAGTGTGTCAAATCAGTGCTAGATCAAACATTCGAAGATTATGAGATTGTAATTGTGGACAATAATAGTACTGACGGCACCTATGAAAATCTGAGTGATGAATTCGCAGCGGAAAAAAGAATCCGTTTATATAGAAATGAAGAGAACATTGGTCCAGTGCGAAATTGGATTAAGTGCGCTGAACTTGCAAAATCACCATACGCAAAAATATTATTTAGCGATGATTTAATGAGTCCTAATTTCTTAGAACGAACACTCCCCTTTATGCTCAATAAAAAATGTGGCTTCGTGTACTCTCCTGCAATCATCGGATCCAGTAACTGGGAGGGATCAGCGCACTATCAGTTTTCCCCAGATGACTGCAGACTTGACAAAAACTTCTATATTAGATCATCATTTCACTTATTCAACTTGATGCCTGTTTCGCCAGGCGCCGGAATTTTTCGAACTAATGATCTAAGGAGAAATATACTCACTGAGTTAGATGGAATAGAGGGGTATGATTTTTGTCACACGGGCGCGGGAGTTGATTGGTTGATCTATATTCTTACAGCACTGAATTATCAACACGTCGCTTACGTTTCGGATCCATTAGTATATTTTCGAGATCATCTTGACTCAATCACCATAAAGAACGAAAACAATGATGTCGCCAGGGGTTATATTCTAGCCCGAAAGTGGCTATCTGAAAGATTAGTTGGCCTGTGAGATATGATTTTTTAGCCAATATTTGTATCAATTGCGGAAATCCATTCCAGCATACTTAAAATACCAGTCTTCGTGCTGACACTTGGAACCCATCCGGTCAAGCGCTGTATCTTTCTTATATCTGCTATGAAGACGCGCTGATCGCTCTCTCGTGGCGGTTGCATTCTATATCTCAAGGGTTGGTCGATCGCGCTCTCCAATAATTTGAAGAGTTCAAGTAGTGATAAGCTGTTTGTAACACCGCCGCCAATATTAAAAGCATTCCCGACTGCAGCATCGCCCGCCTTTAGGGTAGTAAAGTAAAGTGAAATCATATCCTCAACATACAGCACATCACGAACTTGCTTCCCGTTGCCTGAGATCGTGAACGGGATAATACGACGGCCCATACGTGTCTCGGCTGCCATTTGACAGAACCAGCCGATCCAGCCCTGATCCTCGGTTGCGAACTGTCGCCCCCCATACATCGAAGAATGTCTAAAAACTACCGTCTTTAGGCCAAAAATTCGATGATAATCCATCAGATACTGATCTGCTGCCCCCTTCGAACAACCATATGGGGAATGGAATTCGAGAGGTGTTTGCTCGTCGAATCCTAGTTGGTGCTCTATACAAATGTAGCGCGTATCGGTCTCGCGATATTGGTACTTCTCAAGATCACCGTACACCTTATTTGTAGACGAGTATATGACTAGTGCATTGGGTGAATTAGATCGGACAGCTTCCAAAACGTTAAGTGTACCGAGCGCATTGACCTCAAAATCCATACGTGGATCGGCTATGGAAGAAGTCATCGCAACCTGACCAGCAAGGTGAAAGATAGCGTCTGGTCTCATTCGCGCGATGACACGCTGTACATCGTTAGAGTTGCGAATGTCACCGTGTACAAAAGTAAATTCACCTTTTTCAATCAACCATTTGAGATTGTCTCGCGAGCCTCGACGATAAAGGTTATCGAAGACACAAAGTTCTATCCCTTCTGACAACGCATGAGCCGCAAGATTGGAACCCAAGAATCCGCAGCCCCCCGTAATTAATAGTTTCATTAGTTGTCTTTCTTCAGGAATTTATAATTTGCCTCGATAGTATTTTCTCGGCATTGTGCGGAAATCAATTCATCGATACCATCAGCGATTTTTTTCTCAAGCCGCCAGCCAATATTATAAAGCCGGGATGTATCCGCTACGCATAGCATGGCTTCGTTGGCACGATATGGTAAGGCACCGAAGTCTAGTTCAGTCGATGCGCCGGAAATCTCTTTCACCATCTCGACAAATCGGCGTATCGTGATCGCCTCTCCCGATCCAACATCGATGGTATCGGTACAGGCGAATCCATTGCGCCGTTCTAATATTTTGTCGTAGGCACGTACTACGTCATCAACATGAATGAAGTCGCGCAGCTGTTCGCCAGGTGTCAATAGAAGTCTCTCCTCATTGCGAAGGCATGCCTCGAAAACGTTGGTCGTGAATTTCGAGCGGTCGTGGTCTTGACCGTACATGTGCTGAAGGCGAATATTGATGAAGCGTAAGCGCTCTGGGGCCTGCATTGCGAGAGCTGATCCCCAGGTCGAGAACTGGGTCTTGCTAAGTGCATATAGGCTGACGCAAGGATCAAGTCCAGTTCCTGTATTCAGAAAACTAACTGGGCCCTCGCTGCGTACCAAACCGTTCAAGGCTGCTTGAATTAGCGTGATGCCTAGGGTCAGGTTGTTTTTGATCAAGTCCAAGGGCGTCTCATCCTTTCGGCCGTACGAGCCGGCCGTGTGAACGATAGCTTCTGGCGCCGCCTCGCAGACAGCGGCCGCAACCTCTTCTGGGTCAGCAGCTCTCAGTACGCGAACTGCAGGCAGTAGGCCGTCCAGATAGTGCAGCTGTGTCGTTGGCCTAGCCAAAAGCCATAGCGTATGTCCCGCCTTGGCCCAGTAGCGGGTTAGCGCTCTGCCAAGAAAGCCTCCAGGTCCAGTCAGGAGAATACGCATGCTTAGATCACGATGATCAGAAAGTTACGCCAAAAAACTCATCCAGCTTCTCTGTGATGTAGGCCAGCTGCCCGGGTCCCAGTGCTGGAAATGTTCCCAACCAGAAAGTCTGGTTCATCACCACGTCAGTGTTGGTGAGTTCCCCGCTCACGCGGTAGTTGCGCACCTCCATGTACGGCTGTTTGGTCAGGTTGCCTGCAAACAGCAGTCGCGTGCCGATCTTGTTCTCTTCCAGGAAGTTGATCAGGTCAGCGCGCTTCACGCCAGAGCTTTCCTTCAAGATCAACGGGAAGCCGAACCACGAAGGTTCACTGTTCGGCGTGGCTTCCGGCAAGTGCAGGAACTGCTCCACGCTGGTCAGCCGGTTCTTCAGGTAAGCAAAGTTGGCCCGCCGGGTGGCAATGAATTCCTCCAGGCGGTCCATCTGCGCCAGGGCGCATGCGGCCTGCATGTCGGTGATCTTCAGGTTGTAGCCCAGGTGACTGTAGGTGTACTTGTGGTCGTAGCCGTCGGGTAATTCGCCGCCCAAGTCCTTTCTGGTCCAGCAGAAGCGCTTGTTGCAGGTGTTGTCCTTGCCCGGGGGGCAGTAGCAGTCACGCCCCCAGTCGCGGAAAGATTCCGCGATTTGCTTCAGTTCGGGGTTGTTGGTGAACACTGCGCCGCCTTCACCCATGGTGATGTGGTGGGCCGGGTAGAAGCTGAGCGTGGCAATATCACCGAACGTGCCCACCTTCTGCCCCCTGTAGGTGGCGCCCAGGGCGTCGCAACAGTCTTCCACCAGCCACAGCTTGTGCTTCTTGCACAGGGCGGTCACCACGTCTAGGTTGAACGGGTTGCCCAGGCTGTGCGCCAACATGATGGCCTTGGTCTTGGGGGTGATGGCCGCTTCGATCTTGCTGGCATCGATGTTGTGAGTGGCCAGTTCCACGTCCACGAACACGGGCACGGCGCCGAACTGCAGGATGGGGTTGACCGTAGTGGGGAAGCCGGCGGCCACTCCAATGACTTCATCGCCTGGGCGGATGGCCCGCTCACCCAGCTTGGGTGAAGTGAGCGCGGAGAAGGCCACCAGGTTGGCGGAGGAGCCTGAATTGACGGTGAGGACGTGCTTGACGCCGAGGTAGCTGGCCAGCCGCTCTTCAAAGGCGGCATTGAACCGCCCCGTGGTCAGCCAGCCGTCCAGCGAGGCCTCCACCATGAACTGCAGTTCCTTGGCCCCGATGACCTTGCCGGACACAGGCACTGGGGTTTGGCCAGGGATGAAGGGCTTGGGTGTGTAGACACTGGCGGAGAAGTGCTGAACCTCATCTTTGATGATGTGACGCAGCACCGTCTGCAACGCCTTGGGTGTCAATTGAGCCAACTTCTTCTCAGCGATAGCGCCGCTGAGGAGCATGGTCTTCTCGGGCCTGATGAAGCTCTTGTAGGGCAAGCCGGGCCCGTCAAAGTCAGCCTCACCCAGTGCCAGCCGGTCTGCGCCTTCGGGCGGTGTGGTGGTGATGAATACAAACCTGACATCACCGTTCGGATCTGGTGAGTTGAGCGCCAGCGCGGGCCGGTACTTCTTGCCGGAAAGATTGGTGAAGGGAAACTGCACCTTGTAGATGCCGCCTTGTTGCACAACGTCAGACATCGTTCCAGCAATCTTCGGCAGGGTCCATCAGCACCTTCTTGACGAAGCCGCTCTCGCTCTGCATCTTGAGTGCAGCTTGCTGGTCTTCCGTCAGGTTGGAGAGTGTGTTGTTCGCATCTAGAAACAGCACGATGACCTTTCCATCGCGGGGTGTGCCCTCTCTCGGCAACTCGATGTGCCCTGCACGGCACTGCGCTTCAATGGCCAGCATGGTGCTTGCCCTCCTGTGCGGGTTGGGTGTGTGGTTGCATGTATTGCTGAATCTGCCGCGTAGTGAACTCGCGCATGGGTTGCCCACCAAGGTAGGCCTTGTGCCAGGCGACGACTTCTTCCAGCGCTTCTTGCAAAAGCCATCTTGGCGTCCAGCCCAAGCGTGATTTCGCTTTGGAGATGTCGAGCTTGAGGTAGTTGGCCTCGTGGGGGTGTGCTGCGTTGTCAGGTTTCCAGCTGGCGCCATGGCCCCAGCGCTCGGTCAGGTGCTTGACGATCCACTGCACTGGGCGGGCATCGTCGTCTTGCGGCCCGAAATTCCATGCCTCAGCCCACCGGTGCCCTTCAAGACAAAGCTTCTCCGCCAGCATGAGGTAGCCGCTGAGGGGCTCCAGCACATGCTGCCATGGGCGGATGGCGCTGGGGTAGCGAATGACCACAGGCTGGCGCTGTTCAAAGGCCCGCAGGATGTCGGGGACAAGCCGGTCGGCGGCCCAGTCCCCGCCGCCAATCACATTGCCTGCGCGGGCCGAGGCGAGGGCCACGCCTGCCTCTTTCAGGAACGAGCGCCGGTAGGCCGAAGTCACGAGTTCCGAGCAGGCTTTGCTGCTGGAGTAGGGGTCGTGGCCGCCCATGGGCTCGTCTTCCCGGTAGCCCCAGACCCATTCCCGGTTCTCGTAGCACTTGTCGGTGGTGACGTTCACCACCGCGCGCACGCTGGCCGTCTGGCGCACGGCCTCCAGCAGGTGGATGGTGCCCATCACATTGGTGGCATAGGTGTCCACCGGCTGTGCATATGAAAGCCGTACCAGGGGTTGTGCCGCCAGGTGCAGCACCACGTCGGGTTGGCAGCGGTTGAGCGCCCCGCGCAGGTGCTCGAAATCCCGAATGTCGCCCAGCGTGTGGTGCATGCCCTCGGCCACGCGGGCTGTCTCGAACAGGCTGGGCGTGGTGGGCGGCGCCAGCGCGTAGCCGTGTACCTCAGCGCCCATGGACTGCAGCCACAGCGCCAGCCAGCCGCCCTTGAAGCCGGTGTGCCCTGTCAGGAAGACCCGGCGGCCGTGCCAGAAAACGGGGTCAACCTGCCCAGTACGTTGCGGCAGCGGTTGGGCCTGGCTCATTCCCATGTCTTCCAGGGGGCCCGGCCCGAGGCCCAGAGTTCTTCCAGAAGCAGCTTGTCGCGCAGCGTGTCCATCGGTTGCCAGAAGCCTTCGTGTTCAAAGGCCATCAGTTGGCCGTCGGTAGCCAGGCGCTGCATGGGCTCTTGCTCCCACACGGTGCGGTCGCCTTGCACGTAGTCCAACACCTTGGGGGAAAGGACGAAGAACCCCCCATTGATCATGGCGCCGTCGCCCTTGGGCTTTTCCTTGAAGCTGCGCACCTGGCTTTCATGCATGTCCAGTGCGCCAAAGCGCCCAGGCGGGTAGGTGGCTGTCAGCGTGGCGGCCTTGCCGTGGTGGCGGTGAAACTTGATCGAAGCGCTGATGTCCACGTCACTGACACCATCGCCATAGGTGAAGCAAAAGCATTCTTCGTCCTTCACATAGCTGGCCACGCGCAGGAGGCGGCCGCCCGTCATCGAATCTTCGCCGGTATCGACCAGGGTGACGGTCCAGGGCTCGGCGCGCTTCTGGTGAACCTCCATCCGGTTGCTGCGCATGTCGAAGGTGACGTCTGACGTGTGCAGGAAGTAGTTGGCGAAGTACTCCTTGATCACGTAGCCCTTGTAGCCGCAGCAGATGATGAAGTCGTTAACCCCGTGCTGGGAGTACATCTTCAGGATGTGCCACAGGATGGGCTTGCCGCCAATCTCCACCATGGGCTTGGGGCGGACGGCCGTTTCCTCGCTGATGCGGGTGCCCAGGCCACCGGCCAGGATGACTGCTTTCATGGAGTTCGAGGAGTGGCGTTGGGCTCAGGGTTTGGCGCTGCAGACGAAGGCGTCAGACCTGAAAGCTCGCTCTGGTAGGCCAGCTTCGAGCAGACGTTTGCGCGCACCCGTGATCATCGCATCTGAGCCGCAGGCGTAGACGGTGGCGTGGCTCAGGTCTGCACTGCGGGCCAGCAGTACATCCTGCACGTAGCCCTTGGCGCCGGCCCAGTTGTCGCCCGCCCTGGAAAGCACAGGAATCACTTCCACGCCCGGCTGTTCCGCGCCAAATTGTTCGGGCAGTTTCAAGTAGTGGTCAGCTTCCTCGCGCACGCCCCAGAACACCAGGGTCTTTCGGGGGCGCTGGTGCGGCGGCAGGGTCTTCAATTCCTCCAGCATGGCCTTGATGGGTGCCAGGCCGGTGCCTGTGGCCAGGCAGATGAGGTCTTTGCCGGCCAGGTCCCGCAGCACGAACGTGCCCAGCGGGCCGTACAGCCGCAGCAAGTCATTGACGCTGGCCTGTCCGAACCAGTAGTTGCTCATCACGCCGCCGTCCACCCGCTGGATGTGGAATTCAAGCGGCGCGCCAGGCGCTGGGGCATTGGCAACGGAATAGCTTCTGCGCACGCCCCCCGGCCCGATGATCTCCACGTACTGGCCAGCGCGGTATTCGAAAGCCGTTTGCGGGGGTAACCTGAGTGCGACGCGGACGACATCGGTCTTGAGGAATTCGATGGCCTGGATGCGGCAAGGAAGGGTGCGAGGGGCTGCCAGCTGGAGATCGGTCAGGTCTTCAACGTCCAGAGTGAGGTCCGTCGCGGCAGCGCGCGCGCAGGTCAGGATCCAGCCGTCGGCACCTTCTTCCTCAGGAAGCCCGGTTTCAGCGACGAGGGGCGCCGTCTGGCCGGTGACAACCCTCGCCTTGCAGGTGCTGCAGCGTCCAGTGCGGCAGCTGTAGGCCAGTGATACGCCGCCCCTCAGCCCCGCATCCAACAGGTTTTCGTTCGGTTCGGCTTGGAACTGGCGGCCGGAGGTCAGTGAAATCAGTGGCATGTCTGTTGTGACGGTCTTGGTCCGTCAACAGTGGTACGCAGCAAAGTCCTTGCATGCGCCCCGCAGCCCCCCTTGCAGGTCGATCGCGGACCTCCACCCTAGCCCCGAAAGGCGCGATACATCCATCAGCTTTCGCGGCGCGCCATCAGGCTTGGTGTGATCCCACACCAAATGGCCCGTGAAGCCGGTCACCTTGGCGATCGTCTCGGCCAGCTCGCGAATGGTGCAGTCCACGCCTGTGCCCACATTGATATGACTGAGCATCGGCTGTGTATGGGCCCTGTACACCTCCACCGGCAACTCCATCACATGCACGCTGGCTGAAGCCATGTCGTCCACGTGCAAGAACTCGCGGCGCGCGTTCCCGGTGCCCCAGATCACCACCTCCTTCGCCCCGGTCTGCACTGCTTCATGAAAGCGTCTGATCAGTGCCGGGATGACGTGGGAGTTTTCCGGGTGGTAGTTGTCACCTGGCCCGTACAGGTTGGTGGGCATCACACTGCGGTAATCCCGCCCATGCTGGCGGTTGAAGCTCTCGCACAGCTTGATGCCTGCAATCTTGGCAATGGCATAGGGCTCGTTCGTGGGTTCCAGCGTGCCCGTGAGCATGGCGTCCTCTCTCATGGGCTGAGGCGCCAGCCGTGGGTAGATGCAGCTTGACCCCAGGAACAGCAGCCTCTGCACGCCAGAGGCGTGCGCGGCGGAGATGACGTTGCACTCGATGAGCAGGTTGTCGAGGATGAAGTCCGCCGGGTAGGTGTTGTTGGCGTGGATGCCACCCACCCGGGCCGCGGCCAGCACCACCACGTCGATGCGCTGGCGGGCAAAGAAGGCCCTCACGGCGGCCTGGTCCGTCAGGTCAAGTTCCGCATGGGTGGCGGTGACGATGTTCCGGTAGCCCAGCGCCTGCAGTCGCCGCACGATGGCGCTGCCCACCATGCCGCGGTGGCCGGCGACGTAGATGGTGTCGGCATGGTTGATGTTCAGGCTGGTATTCATGCGTTCACGGTCACCTGCACTTGCTCACGCAGGCGGTCAGGGGACAGTTCAAGCCCGTGGGGCCAGCAGAGGGCGCCGGCATCGATGAAGAAGCGCTCGAAGAACGCCTGATCCTGCAGCGGCACCAACAAGGGGCCGGTACGGGCAAGCAAGGCATCTGCGTCCCACACACCCGTGACGCCGTCGGAGAAGGAAAGCTCAATCCGGCGACCACCCAGGTGAATCGCGCTGAGGATCTTAGTCATCATGATCAGCACCTTGAATGCGGGACAAGGTCTCAAATCGCTGAGCCCGCGCCCAGTTGTCCATCAACTCACCGCGATGCCGCTGGCACCATTGCTTGACGATGCCCGCCGCCGTCTTGGGAAGTCGACCCTTCGTCACCTCACCTGACGAAATGTCCACAAGCGCTTCGTAACCTTGGTACTCCACGTGCACGTGGGGCGGTGGATGGTCATCGTGCCACATCCTCACGATGATGCCGAAGAAGATGGACAGGACGGGCACGACGACTCACTCCCTTGACACCGGCGTGTGGAACCCATGGTGCCTCAGCAAGGCTGTCTGCTGCGCAGCCTTCAGGTCTTCAGCCACCATCTCGGCGCACATCTGCTGCGCGGTGATCTCAGGCACCCAGCCCAGTTCGGTCTTGGCTTTGCTCGGGTCGCCCAGCAGGGTTTCCACCTCGGTGGGGCGGAAGTAGCGCGGGTCCACGGCCACCACGCAGTCGCCCACCTTCAAGCCCGGGGCTTTGGTGCCTGAGAGTGCGGCCACGTACGCTTTCTCTTCCACGCCCTGGCCTTCGAAGCGCAGCGTGACGCCGAGCTCGGCCGCCGTCCAGGTGATGAACTCGCGCACCGAGTACTGCACGCCTGTGGCAATCACAAAGTCTTGCGGCTTGGCTTGCTGCAGCATCATCCACTGCATGCGCACGTAGTCCTTGGCGTGGCCCCAGTCGCGCAGGGCGTCCAGGTTGCCCATGTAGAGGCATTTCTCCAGCCCCTGTGCAATCTGCGCCAGGCCGCGCGTGATCTTGCGCGTGACGAAGGTCTCGCCCCGGCGCGGGCTCTCGTGGTTGAAGAGGATGCCGTTGCAGGCGTACATGCCGTAGGCCTCGCGGTAGTTCACCGTGATCCAGTACGCGTATAGCTTGGCCACCGCGTAGGGGCTGCGCGGGTAGAAGGGGGTGGTCTCCTTCTGCGGCGTTTCCTGCACCAGACCGTAAAGCTCTGAAGTGCTGGCCTGGTAGAAGCGCGTCTTCTTCTCCAGGCCCAGGATGCGCACGGCCTCCAGCAGGCGCAGCGTGCCCATGGCGTCCACGTCGGCCGTGTACTCGGGGGATTCGAAGCTCACCGCCACGTGGCTTTGCGCGCCGAGGTTGTAGATCTCGTCGGGCTGCACCTGCTGCACGATGCGGATGAGGTTGGACGAGTCCGTCAAGTCACCGTAGTGCAGGATGAAGCGCTGGTGCTCCACATGCGGGTCTTCGTAGATGTGGTCCACGCGCTGGGTGTTGAACAGCGAAGACCGCCGCTTGATGCCGTGAACCTCGTAGCCCTTGTCGAGCAGGAACTCGGCCAAGTAGCTGCCGTCCTGGCCGGTGACGCCGGTGATGAGGGCTTTTTTCATGGTGTGGTGGGCATTGTCGGGGATCAGGGCTGAGGTGTTTGCAGACCCTGATGGTGTTTGCGCTGCCCGCGGCGGCCCGCGCGTGCCGCCGCGCACGTGGCAGAGGGTCGGTAGTGATCAATGCCCGTCAAACACGCCCAGCAGGGTGGGCGCGTCCAGCACGTGGTCGGCCCAGAGGTGCAGCTGGTCGGCGCTGGCGCTTTGAAGCCGTTCACGTCGGTGACGTACTTCATGCCGGCTTTCGCCTCGACTCAGCCCGTTGTCTTGAGCAAGCGCACCTTGCGCTTGTGCGCCTTGAGCAAGTTCACGGCCTGCGGGTCGAATGACACGAACGCCTGGCCCCTGAGCAACTCGCCCTCGAAGGCGATGACGCCGTCAGCGAAGTCTCCGCCCGAGTCCAACAGGGCCTGCATGTCCCCGGGAGGGGCCTTCAATTCCGGCTCGGCTTGCGGGTGCAGGGTGACGTTCCACAGCGCCATGTCATGGTTCATTGCAATTTCCCGGACCGGTTCATGGTTCCCGGTTTGCGGACTACGCCGAGCAGTGTGTCGCAGCGCGAACGAATGCCGTCACCAAGTCACTTCTTCCCGTAGGTGCTGTCATGGTCTGGCGCCACTGTCAGTAGGCGCATGTATGGGCCATCGCGGCATGCCGTTGCCCTGCGAGACTGTGTGATGCGCAGCGAGTAGATCGAGCCGATGCTGGAGGGAGGCTTGACGCTGACGATCTTTTCCCACTTCAGGCCGTCGTCCCGATAGACCTGCGACCAAGTCAACTGACGGATCTTGTTGAGCGTATCCAAAGCAGCATGGCGCTCTGGCTTTGGAAGGCCGAACAGATGTGCCTGAAAGATCAGGTTATTCAGATCGAGCAGGACCTTGTCGGTGGTGTCACGTGAGGCCATCGCTCAGCCGCTGCATCAACGCGTCTGTGTTGTCATCGGTGGCAGCGTTTTCCGCCCCCCAGGTCAAGGCAGAGCGAAGATCCCCCGATGCTTGCGGTTCGTGCAGCCAGCGTTCGTTGTCTGGAATGACAGTGGCAGTCCGAACAATCCAAACGCCTGGCTCACGCTCTTCGACCAACACTTGTCGACCAGCGAACTGCTTGCCCAGCGAGATCTGTCCATTGGCTCCGATGACCTTGACGGTTGGATGAGACACGGTTGCATTCATGATTTCGTGCATCTTTAATTTAGTGCGGCACGAATGTCTGTCTATCGCGGCATTTTGTCAATCCCAAGCCTTCAGCATAGGCGCCTCCAACACCGGCACTGAAGTTCACGCCGGCTTTCGCCTCGACTCAGCCCGTTGCCTTGAGCAAGCGCACCTTGCGCTTGTGCGCCTTGAGCAAGTTCACGGCCTGCGGGCGCGAAGTCCCGCTCAATGCCCGTCAAACACGCCCAGCAGGGTGGGCGCGTCCAGAACGCGGTCGGCGGCCAGACGCTCAACGCTGGTGGCGTACTTCACGCAATTTCCAGCCGTACCCTGGCGCGTGCGCCGATGGCGCTGGCGTAACGCTGCACGGTGCGCAGCGACGGCATGCGCTTGCCGCTTTCCAGGCGGGCCACCGCGCTCTGCGTGGTGCCCATGCGCTGAGCCACTTCACCCTGGGTCAGGCCAGCGCGGCCACGGGCTGCGATCAGCTCGCGGGCCATGTCGAACTCTTCGGCCAAGGCTTCGTACTCTGCCCGCGTCTGCGGTTGTGCAAGCAACTCCGCCTTCAGTGTCTTCAGTGTCTTCATGGCGGGATCTCCAGGCGCTTCAGAGCGGTTTCAATGGCGCTGCGGGGGGCCTTGACTCTGACGTGAGCGGCCTGGGTTGTTCAATGCCCGTCGAACACGCCCAGAAGGGTGGGCGCGTCCAGCACGCGGTCGGCCCAGAGGTCCAGTTGGTTTGCGGTGGCCCCTTGCAGTCGCGGGCCCACCCATTCGGGCAGCGGGCCGAAACGGCGGGTGAGCAGGCGGCTGAGGGTCTCGGCTTTGCCTTCTGCCTTGCCCTCGGCCATGCCCGCGAGCCTGCCGCGCTCGATGGCCAGGCGCTCCACGCTGGTGACGTACTTCATGTCGGCTTTCCCCTCGATGGTTTAGATATCTTGCCAGACCTGCTGCTCCAAGGGTTTGGGCAGTTGCAGCACCCAGGCGGCGTGCCGAGAGCGGTGCGTGCGCTGGCAGCCTCGATCCCAAAATGGGACTAAACTTGGCTCGTGCGTGTGATTGCGGTATCGACACTCAAGGAGTTCTGGAGCCAGCCCGAGTTCAGGGACTCGGAGATGCCGCTGCGTTCGTGGCTGGAGGAGGTGCGTGACGCCAGTTGGATGCAGCCTGCCGACATCAAAGCGCAGTTCGGTAGTGCCAGCATCCTGAAGAACCGTCGCGTGGTATTCAACATCAAGGGCAACGATTACCGCTTGGTGGTGGCCGTGGCCTACCGATATCAGTCCGTGTACATCAAATTTGTGGGCACGCATGCCCAGTACGACGCCGTTGACGTCTTGACCGTGGAGGTTCCTCAATGATCCAGGCTCCGTTGACCCTGCATCCCATTCGCAACGAGGCCGATTACAGGCAGGCGCTGAAACAGGCGGAGGCTTTCTTCGACGCCGCCCAGGAGCCGGACCCCGACAGCGAAGAAGGAGCGCACTTCGAAGCGCTGATCACCTTGATCGAAGCCTACGAGCGCAAGCACCATCCCATCGAACCTCCAGACCCCGTGGAGGCCATCAAGTTCCGCATGGAGCAGGGCGGCCTGACGGTGAAAGACCTGGAGCCCATGATCGGCAAGACCAACCGCGTTTACGAGGTGCTGGCCTACAAACGCACCTTGAGCCTGGCCATGATCCGAAGGCTTCACAAGGGGCTTGGCATACCTGCTCAGGTGCTCATCAGGCAGTCGGGCTGAATGAAGGTGTTCACTGGGCGCAGGGCCTTGGGCGAGGGGGTTAAATGCCCGTAGAACACGCCCAGCAGGGTGGGCGCGTCTAGCACGCTGTCAGCCATCAGATGGCGTCCCAGCAGTCTTCAGCGGGGTTCAACAAGGTGTGCCGGGCAAAGGCGCTCTGGGATTGCATCAGGACGGCGTCAAGCTGTTCTGTAGTCAGCGTATGGCGACCATCGCAGCCCAGCGGACACGGAGCGTGGCCTATGGCTGTCGCGGCCTGATCGGAGCTTGGCGTCATGACAGCAGTGGCCGGCTTCTCTGTGAGGAGCAGGGAAACTTGCACGCGCTCTTGGCTCATGCGTCAGAGGTCTGAACACAGCAGGGGGCGGAAGCGGACGGTGAGGTGACGCCCACGCCATCGGCGAACGCGAGTTCCAGTCTGCGCCCCGGCAGGGCGCGGGCGGTGGTGACATCAACATTGAACATGCCTACTCCAAAGGTGCAATCTTCTTGAGCTCCGCATGTTGTCGGGCCAGTTCCCAGTCCTGCATGAGCTCATCTTGGTGCAAGCTGGCCCATTCCATCACCAAGCCGAGCGCCTTGGGTGGAAAGTGCCCTGCCAGCACCGCCAGCGTGCGCATTACCGTTGGCGGCGTAGTGATCAATGCCCGTCGAACACGCCCAGCAGGTTGGGCGCGTCCAGAACGCGGTCGACCCAGAGGTCCAACTGGTCTGCGGTGGCCCCTTGCAGTCGTGGGCCCACCCATTCGGGCAGCGGGCCGAAACGGCGGGTGAGCTGGCGGCTGAGGGTCTCGGCTTTGCCTTCTGCTTTGCCTTCTGCCTTGCCTTCTGCCTTGCCTTCTGCCTTGCCTTCGGCCATCCACTTTTCCCGGCCTCTTTCGATGGCCAAGCGCTCTACGCTGGTGACGTACTTCATGTCGGCTTTCCCCTCGATGGTTTCGATATCTTGCCAGACCTGCTGCTCCAACGGTTTGGGCAGTTGCAGCATCCAGTCGATGATGGCAAACAGGTCGATGACGCGCTGGCGTTCCCAGCCCTGGGCGTACAGCAGCCGCACCAGTTCTCGCTTGGCCGCAAAGCGGCGGCCCACATCGCGCCGGGTGCGCAGCGCCGTCAGGTGCGCGGCGGTGACCAGGGCGAAGGGGTTGGCTTCGCTCTTGAGCTCGGCCAGGCGGTGCTCATGGTCCAGCAGCTTGGCAGTGGGAAAGCTCATCACGTGCCGGCAGCCCAGCACGTCCACCCGGTACTCGGATGGCCGCCAGCTCGGGCTGTCATCGGCCAGCACGGCGAAGCTGGCCACGCCGCGGCCCCAGCGGTCCAGCAGGCGGTGGGATTACTTGAACGACATCAGTGTCGTTGGCCATTCGCTGCACTGTAGGCAGCGAGCTTGGGGATGGCCATCACCAGGAAGGGTGGACTTCAAGGGGGTGTCGGGACCCCGAATTGGCGCTGGATGCGAACGCGACGCCCCGAAAGTGGCCCAGTTGCGCGGCGCACCATCAGGCTTGGTGTGGTCCCGGACCAACTGGCCCGTGAAAACGGTCGCCTTGGTAATCGTTCAAGAGCTTTGCGTCAGATTTTCAACATCGACGATCAGGTCCTGCACCAGGGCAATCAGCTCGACAACGAGGCTTTCCTCGATGTCCAGGTAGCCTTCGTACTCGGCCAAGTTGCGCTTCTGGTGGGCGGCGTCCAGCACGCGCCTGTATTGCGTGCCTCCACCTTGAGCTGCCCAATCCGGGCCAGGTTGGCCAAATGCTCAGGTGGCATGGTCGCCCCCCTTCAGCAGGGGAATGACAGGCTGCGCCAGTACCTTGTTGACAAAGGAGTCAGGCTCAGCACGGCGGAACATGAATTCCTTCAATGTGTAGCAGGTGGGGTTGACCTTTCGGCCCAGTGCCTGCTCGGCAGGTTGCAGATGCTGCAGTACCTCGGCCAAGCTCAAGTCCATGCCCACCAGCATCACATCTACATCGCTGGCCGAGGTGTCTTGCTGCTTGGCCACGGAGCCGTAAATCCAGGCATGGGCGAGTTTTTCGTGCAAAGGCTCCAGCGCCTGCGTCAGTACGGCTTGCACCCCGCAGGTCTTGCGCGTCAGCGCCACCAACTCCGCGAACAACGGGCTGGCCGGGTTGGCCTTGAATTCCCGCAGGTTGCCCCTGCGCTCGCTCAGCACCACCCCCGCGCCCGTCAGCCGCTTGAGCTCTTGCTGAAGCGACGCGCTGCCCAGCCCCGTCAAGCGCAGCAACTCGTTGAGGAAGAACGAGCGTTCGGGCTGACCAAACAGCCAGCGGAACAAGCGCGACTGACGATCGGTAAAGATGGCGTGGGCGAGTGACACCTCATGTTTATAGCATGTTCATGCCATAAAGTTGCATGATCGTGCCAGGTATCGTGCTATTTGGCGTTTGGCATCAGGCAATGCGTATCCGCGTGTTTGCTGGCGTGCTGAACGTCGATGCCCACGATGCCGCCTTCATCGTCAAAGTCCAGCACTACGCCATTGGCAACCCCGCCGGGTGCGGGTGGGGGATGGAAGTGACCACGGCGCAGGTGCGGTACCGGAATCGAGATCAATGCCCGTCAAACACGCCCAGCAGGGTGGGCGCGTCCAGCACGCGGTCGGCCCAGAGGTCCAACTGGTCTGCGGTGGCCCCTTGCAGTCGTGGGCCCACCCATTCGGGCAGCGGGCCGAAACGGCGGGTGAGCTGGCGGCTGAGGGTCTCGGCTTTGCCTTCTGCTTTGCCTTCTGCCTTGCCTTCGGCCATCCACTTTTCCCGGCCTCTTTCGATGGCCAGGCGCTCTACGCTGGTGACGTACTTCATGTCGGCTTTCCCCTCGATGGTTTCGATATCTTGCCAGACCTGCTGCTCCAACGGTTTGGGCAGTTGAAGCATCCAGTCGATGATGGCAAACAGGTCGATGACGCGCTGACGTTCCCAGCCTTGGGCGTACAGCAGTCGCACCAGTTCTCGCTTGGCCGCAAAGCGGCGGCCCACATCGCGCCGGGTGCGCAGCGCCGTCAGGTGCGCGGCGGTGACCAGGGCGAAGGGGTTGGCTTCCCGTTTGAGCTCGGCCAGGCGGTGCTCATGGTCCAGCAGCTTGGCAGTGGGAAAGCTCATCACGTGCCGGCAGCCCAGCACGTCCACCCGGTACTCGGATGGCCGCCAGCTCGGGCTGTCATCGGCCAGCACGGCGAAGCTGGCCACGCCGCGGCCCCAGCGGTCCAGCAGGCGGTGGTGGTAGGTGAACATGCGCCAGGCGAAGTCTTCATCGCGCTGGGTCTGCACCTCCACATGCACGTACAGCAGGCGCTGCGCGGCATCCACGCCCGTCACCCGCGCGAGCAGGTCCACGAACTTCTTGCCGCTGGCGGCGTCTCGCACCACCTGGTGCAGTTCCTTGTCCAGAAAGACGTGACGCTGGCGCCAGTCGATGTCGGCGTGGGCCGCGGGGAAGTAGAAGGCCATGAACTCCGGAAAGGCGCCTTCGATGGCCTCCTTCCAGGGGATGTCATGCTCATCGGCGGGCAGGGAGTCGTTGGCCATTCGCTGCACTGTAGGCAGCAAGCTTGGGGATGGCCATCACCTGGAAGGGGGTGTGCGGGGGGCCTTGAAGGGGGGTGGATCGAGGGTACTGGTGCTTTGCAGTTGCGGGGCCACCCATTCGGGCAGCGGGCCGAAGCGGCGGGTGGGCTGGCGGCTGAGGGTCTCGGCTTTGCCTTCCGCCTTTCCTTCAGTCTTGGCCTCGGCCATGCCCGCGAGCCTGCCGCGCTCAATAGCCAGGCACTCCCCTTCAGACAGGCGCATCCGCGCGGCCACGGGTCAGATCGCCATGGCCCGCCAGCAGACCGTCGATGGAGATGTCCTCGTCCAGATCGTCCCAGTGAATTCCGCGCGGGCTGAAGGCAAACCGGGCGCGCTGAACACCGCGTGCATCTCAGCCTGTCCGGGCTGTGGAGTTACGCCACGCGATGGGACACAGCCGGCGTCCCTGCCGGGAATGGGAATTGAACCCGCGTCTGTCAATGCCCATGCAGCGCCTTCCATGCCGCGTAATCCGACGGTCGTAAACCGTAGCGCGCCAGCACACCTTCGTGTAGCCGTCGCAGCTCTTCGACGATCAATGCCTGCACGTCTGGCTGCTCTTGCTCTGGAACAAGTTCCGCAACAGACCGTTGAATGCTGGAAAGCGGGTCAAGTTCCGGATGCGTGATGACTTCGCGGATGGTCTGCTTGATGAAATCGCGCCAGGCCAAGCGAAGGGGATCGGGCTCTGCCAAGTCTTGTTTGATGGCCAGATATTCCTGCGTCGATCTTTCGTAGGCCCAAACGTAAAGATCACGCAGCAGTTCCACCCTGGTCATTTCGTACACGCCGAGGATGGCCCGGCTGTACGCTTGCTCCGGTACATCCAGAAAGGTCAGCGGACACAGGTTGGCGCGGAACAGTGGCAGATTTGAGGCAAGTCGAGACGTGCGCTTATTGATGTCGGCAAAGGGCTGCAGGTAGGGCACGTGCACCATCATGAAGAAGGATTGCTCGAACGGGTCACGAATCTGGTTGGCCTTGCTGAGAAGTGTGTCCAGCGCGTCCTCGATCTGCTGTGGCGTAGATAGCGGACGGTAGACACTTTTGCCTATATCGACGGCATGCTGACGAATTCGCCCCTCATCCGCTGGGTTGGGCAGCAAGTTTTCCGCCAGGGCGCTGTGCAAGTTCATCAGGGTGTAGCGGTTGAACTCGGCACTGTCGATGTTCTCGACCAGCAGCTCGATCGCCGTCTTGTGGTTCAGAATCATCTGTGTTTCGATGGCCGCCTTACCCCGTGCCGCCTTGCCGTGCTCGATGAGCTCACGAGTGTCGAGCCGGGAGTAGGTGTTGCCCTCCAGGTGGCTCGATGCCCACGAAAGGTCGATCAGCAACCGGTTCAGAATGGCACGGCTGTAGGTGCCCGCCGGCTCATTGACGTCAGCGGTTCTCCCCATCTTGTGCAATTGGCGGCGCAGCGACTCGGACAAATACCAAGTTGCGTTGGGGCGGTAGGCATCCATAAAGTCACGCTGGTAACCTATCGGCTTGCGCGCCTCCGGAGGCTGGTCGATATAGGCAAGGATGTCCTGGCTGTCGGCAGACAGAGGGATAAAGGCGGGAAAGCCATCGGCTCCGGCGGCCGGTGTGTTCGTGCCAATTTGAGGGCCAGCACCAAAATATCTTCGGGCTCTGCCTTCACCCTGCGCGGTAACTTGGCCGCTCTCAATCAGCTTCGCGATCAAGCGCTGTGCCGTTCGCCTGGCAATGTCAGGGTGCTGGGTCAGGAGTTCAGCCAGCGTCAATCCGCTAACGGATGCTCCTATGCGGTTCAGTAAGGCAGTGGTGGATGACATGGCAGTGTTGGCGCCGTTTGGGATGGTTCGTGGCGCCATGATGGCGCAGTTTGTCTAACTGCGCCAGTTTTGGCCGCAAGTGTGGCGCAGTTCTTGGCAATCTGCGCCACATCGCGGCAAATGCCAGTGAGTTCGTTGGGCTTACAAACCCACATTTGTGCTATCTTGAGATTCGTTTCTACCCACAGGGTCAGCCCATGAGTCGCCTCACCATCGATGTCACCGCGCAGCAGCATCAGGCGCTCAAGGCGTTGGCAGCCTTGGAAGGCAAGAGCATCAAGCAGTACACACTGGAGCGCTTGTTTCCTTCTGATGAGCAGACTGCCCTGAAGGAACTGAAAGGCCTGCTGCACAGTAGGTTGCTGGCTTCAGAGCGGACTGAGGGGCCTTCGCTGAGCGCGGCAGAGATCGCCGAGGAGACGCTCCGAGAGACGGATAGGGCGTGACGCGAAAGTTCGTCTATTCGCTTGAGGCCCAAGCGGAACTTCGCGAAATCGTGCGTCACACGGCTCGGCAATGGGGCGCTGCTCGGGCTAGGAGCTATGCCCGTCAGATTGACGAAGCGGCAGGCGATCTCGCCACAGGCCAAGGATTGTTCAAGGATTGGGGCCAGCTACTTCCCGGTCTGCGGGTCAAGGCCGCGGGCAGTCATTTCGTCTTCTGTGCCATTCGACCGAGCAGACCTGCTCTGGTTCTGGCCATCCTGCATCAGCGCATGGATTTGATGACCCGCCTCAAGGACCGGCTGGTCTGATGGCGCCTTCCGTCCGGACGACGTCTCCCTTGCTCCGGTTCAGGTTCAGTCTAGCGGTGTCGCTGCAAGCAGCATTTCAAGGGTAAAACCGGGGCTTACGTCAACGAAACCCCAGCACCAATCAGCCGGAGCAGCTTGGCGCAGTGATCAATGCCCGTCGAACACGCCCAGCAGGGTGGGTGCGTCCAGCACGCGGTCGGCCCACAGGTCCAGTTGGTCTGCGGTGGCCCCTTGCAGCCGCGGGCCCACCCATTCGGGCAGCGGGCCGAAACGGCGGGTGAGCAGGCGGCTGAGGGTCTCGGCTTTTCCTTCGGCTTTGCCTTCGGCCATCCACTTTTCCCGGCCTCTTTCGATGGCCAGGCGCTCGACGCTGGTGACGTACTTCATGTCGGCTCTCCCCTCGGGGTGTGTTCTACCCAACCGGCAGAAAGCGCCGCGCCGCTTCCATGGCCTGAGCTTGCGTGCGCGGTGTCTTGAAACCCAGGGCCCAGAGGTCCAGTGCGGCCGGCCGGCTGATGGCGGCGACGGTGGCGAAGCCGCTGTCCAGAAGCGCCTTGCGCAAGGTGGTCTCTGTGAATCCAAAGCGGTGGGCCATGTAGAGGTTGCCGGCGGCCAGGCTGGGCCGGTGGCCGTAGACGATGTCCAACGGGCTGATGGGGCCGGCTGGGGAGTGGTAAGCCACGTCATCCAGACGGTCCTGCGCGATCAGCGCGGCCACGGCCTTCAGGTCAGGGCAGGTGATCAGGGCCAAGCCGTCATCGCGCAGCACCCGGCGCATCTCGCGCAGCGCCAAGGGCACTTCATGAGCGTACAGGTGCTCGATGTTGTGACTGGAATACACCACATCGAAACTGCCGTCCTGCACGGCGCGCATATCGGTGATGGAGCCCATCAGGTCCGGCGCCACGTCGGGGTCGATGTCAAGCCGAACCTCGCGCCACGCCCCTTGGTTGAAGGGAGGGCGCCTGTTGGTCAGGTGCTGCATTCCGCAGCCCACACGCAGGACGCTGGAAACGGGCTGGGGGTCGCGATGGGTTGTAGGCAGGGGCGTGGTCATGCGGGGTGGGGCAGGGCGTTGAGGCTGTTCTGCACCTCTTGCAGCAGCCCTTCCCAGCGGCCAGGTTCGGTCTGGCGGTGCAGGCGGATGGAGTGGTACCAGGGGGTGGTGGGGTGGCCCAGCATCCAGCGCCAGTCGCAGGGCTGGGGCAGCAGCACCCAGGTGGGGCGCCCCAGGGCGCCGGCCAGGTGGGCCAGGCTGGTGTCGATGGTGATGACCAGTTCTACATGCGCGCACAGGGCGGCGGCGTCGGCGAAGTCTTGCTGTTCGGTGCCGAAGTGGCGGATGTGGGGGTGGCGCGCCAGGGTGTGCAGGTCGGCCTCGCCAAGTTCACGGTGCAGGCTGAGGAATTCGAAGCGCTGGGCCAGGGTGTCTTCTGTGCCCAGCCCCAGGCCCTGGATCAAGGTTTCCAGGGGGATGCTGCGCTCGGGCTGCATGGGGTGGCGCCGGCCGCTCCAGGCCAGGCCGATGCGCGGGCGCACGGCCGGGCCCAGCAGCGCCGCCCAACGTTGCAGGGTGTCTGGCGGACAGTGCAGGTAGCCCTCGGCGCGCGGCACGGTCTGCAAGGTGGTGCGGAAGGCCCGCGGCAGGCTCATCAGCGGGGTGTGCAGGTCGAAGGGCGGGGCCGGTTCGTCTGAGCCGATGCACAGGCAGCGCGCGTCCAGGGTCTTGACGAGGCTCACCAGCCCGGGCTGCACTTGCAGCACCACGCGGGCGCCGGCGTCGGCGGCATCCACCGCGTAGCGGCAGAACTGCAGGGTGTCGCCCAGGCTCTGTTCGCAGTGCAGCAGCAGGGTGCGGCCCTGCAGCGGCTGGTCACCCAGCCAGAGGGTGTTGGCAGGATGCACGCGCTGCAGTTCAGTCTCGGCCACCTGCCAGCGTGATTCGAAGAGTTCGAAGCCGCGGGCGTAGTCGCCCTGACGCAGCAGCGCGGTGGCCTTGTTCAGCAGGGCGCCGGGGGCATCGGGTTGCAGGGCCAGGGCGTGGTCGAAGCTGGCCAGGGCCTCGTCGTCTCGGCCCATGCGCCCGAGGACGCGGCCGCACTGGAAGTGGGCTTCGGCCTGCTGGGCGTCCAGCGCCAGGGCGCGGTCGTGGCTGGCCAGCGCTTCGTCCGGCCGGCCCAGCGCCTGCAGCAGCGCGCCGCGGCGCACCCACCAGTGCGCCTGGCCCGGCAGGGCCTGCAGCGCGCGGTCCAGGCACTGCAGGGCCTGCTGGGGCTGGCCGGTCAGTTCGTGCAACTTGACGATGTTGTCGTGGAAAACGGGCTGCGCCGGTGCCAGGGCGATGGCGCGTTCAATCCACGCGGCGGCGCGGGCGATGTCGCCGCGCTGGTGCTGGGCCACGCCCAGCAGGTGTGCGGCCTCCGCGTTCGCAGGGTCTTGCCGAAGCAGCGCAAGGTAGGCGTCTTCCGCGGCGTCCACGTCACCCGCCTGGTGCCGGGCCAGGGCCTGCTGCAACTGCAGTGCCGGGGGCTGTGCGGCAGGCGGTGCGGCGTCTTCGGCGTCTTCGGTGGTGACCGTCAGGTGGCGGGGCGGCAGGCCTTGCAGGGCCCGATCGAACATGCGCTGCAGGCCGGATTCCAGGGTGTGTGTGAAGCGGGCCGGGTCGAACAGCGGGCTGCGCGGCATCTCCTGCCGCAGGCGTTCTTTCAGCGCCTGCAAGCGCTGCGGGTCGCGCCCCAGGGCGACGGCGGTGGCCTCGAAGGTCTCGGGGGTGTCGGTGACCAGCTCTTGCAGGCCGGCGGCGTTGAGTACGCTGGCGGCCATGCGGCTGGCGAAGGAGCGGCCGCGAAGAGTGAGCACCGGCAGCCCGGCCCACAGCGCATCGCTGGCGGTGGTGCCGGCGGGGTAGGGGAAGGTGTCCAGCAGCAGGTCCGGCACCTGCAGGCGGGCCATGTATTCGGCGTAGCGCAGCCGCCGGCCGATGATGATGCGGCTGGCCTCCACGCCCAGGGCGCAGGCGTTCTCGCGCAGCTGTTCGCCCGCATCCACCGTCTCGGCCACCAGGTAGAGCACGCTGCCGGGCACCTGCTGCAGGATGCGCCACCAGCGCGCAAAGGTCTCGGGCAGGATCTTGTAGGTGTTGTTGATGACGCAGAACACCACGCCCTGTTCGGGCAGCTTGAGTTCCGCACGGGTGGGGGCCTGCGGCGCCATGTCGCGCTGCGCCGGGTCGGCCTGGTAGACGGGCAGGCGGGCCAGCTTCTCCGCGAAGTGCCCCTCTTCGCCTGGCAGCGCCAGGGTGGTGTCGGCCAGCAGGTAGTCATAGCAGGCCGAGCCCAGGGTGCCCAGGTAGCCGATGTAGCTGGCCTGCACGGGTGCCACGCGCCTGGCGAAGATGCCGGTGCGCGAACCGAGGGTGTGGCCGCTGAGGTCGATGGCGATGTCCAGGGCTTCGCGCCGTGCCGCTTCCACCACGGCGGGGTCTGCCTGCGTGGACATGTCGATGAAGCGGTCGGATGCGCGGCGCACGCGCTCGGTGAGGGCGTCTGCCTTGCCGCCCAGGCTGAAGCACAGCACCTCGAAGCGCTGCCGGTCGTGGTGCTCCAGCACTTCCACCATCAGCCGGGCCACGGGGTGGTCGCGGAAGTCGGGTGAGAAGTAGCCGATGCGCACGCGCCGGGGGGCTGTGCCGTCCACGGGCGCCGGGCTCAGATCGTTGGCCCGGTCGTGGCCGGGATGGTGGCGGTCCATCCAGGTGCGGGCCGCCTGCAACTGCAGCGCGGGGTTGTCACTCACCACCTGGAGGGTGAAGGGGTGGCAGGCGGGCCGGCCCAGGGCCACGGCATCCAGCATGGGCTGCACCAACCACGGCAGGCCTTCCCAGCGCCCCAGCCGTAGGCGTGCGAACAGCACCGCGCCAGTGATGAAGTCAAGCTTCGGGTCGTGCCTGCGCGCGGCCTCGAAGCTTTGCAGGGCCTGTTCCAGCCGCCCCAGGTGCTGCAGCATGGTGCCGCGGTTCAAGTGCGCCTTGGCGAATGCGGGGTCGATCTGCAGGGCGCGGTCGTACGCGGCCAGCGCGGCCGAGGCCTGGCCCAGGTTCGAGCGGGCGATGCCCAGCGAGAACCAGGAATGTGCGGCGCGCGGGGCGTGTTCCACGGCCCTTTCATAGCTGCGCAGGGCTTCCTGGCGCAGGCCCAGCTGCTCCTGCACGAACCCCAGGTTGTGGTGCGCATCGGAAAAGCTGGCGTCCAGTTGGACGGCTTGCTGGAACTGCGCCAGGGCGGTGCCCAGGTCGCCCTGGAAGTACAGGGCGTTGCCCAGGTTGTAGTGAGCAAAGGCGTCTTCGGGCCGCAGGGCCAGGGCCTGACTCAGGGCTTGCGCTGCCGCCGCGTGCTGGCCCAGTTGGATGCGCACCACGCCCAGTTGCACGAGGCTGGCATGGTCTGCGGGCGCCAGCGCCAGCACCTGCTCGTACCAGGCCGTGGCCTCAGCCAAACGGCCGGCCGCCTGCGCGGCCTGGGCCTGCTGCAGGGGTGTGGGCTGCGCTGGCGTTTCAGGCGGCGGCGCGGGGGTCTCGGTCATGGTGTGTGCGAGGGGCAGGCCCGCACTGTAGCGGTTGCCTGCGGCGCACCATGGCCGGCCCTGGTGCATGCCCGCGAGCCCCGCCTGCCCCACCCCCACGCGGCTAGACTGCCCGCACATGCGCACCCGACCCTTCACCTGCCCATGAACGCCGTGCTCGAAATCCAGGGCCTGCGCAAGCGCTACGGCCAGACCGAAGTGCTGGCCGGCGTGGACCTGTCGGTGCAGCCGGGGGAGTGCTTCGGGCTGCTGGGCCCCAACGGGGCGGGCAAGACCACGACGCTGAAGCTGGCGTTGGGCCTGGGCCAGGCCGACGGCGGGCAGGTGCGGCTGCTGGGGCACCCCGTGCCCGAGCAGGCCCCGCAGGCCAGACGCCGCGTGGGCGTGGTGCCGCAGTTCGACAACCTGGACCCGGATTTCACCTGCGCCGAGAACTTGGTGGTGTATGGCCGCTACTTCGGGCTGCCACGCGAGGTGATCGAGCAGCGCATCGGCCCCTTGATGGAATTCGCCGGCTTGCAGGGGCGTGAGGATGCGCGGCTGGATGCGCTTTCAGGCGGCATGAAGCGGCGCTTGACCATGGCCCGCGCCCTGGTGAACGACCCGGACGTGGTGTTCATGGACGAACCCACCACGGGGCTGGACCCGCAGGCCCGGCACCTGATCTGGGAGCGGTTGCGCCACCTTCGATCCCAGGGCAAGACGCTGATCCTGACCACACACTTCATGGAGGAAGCCGAGCGGCTGTGCACGCGGCTGCTGGTGATGGATGGCGGGCGGGTGATCGCCACGGGCACGCCGAGAGAGCTGATTGCCGCGCACATCGAGCCGCAGGTGCTGGAGGTGCACGGCGCCGAGGTGGCGCGTTGGGCGGAGGCGGCGCGCCCGGGTGTGCCGCGGCTGGAAGTGGTGGGTGAGACGGCGTTCTGCTACGCGCAGGACGTGAGCGCACTCCAGGACAGCCTGAGGAACTGGCCAGAACTGGCCTGCCTGCACCGGCCCGCCAATCTGGAGGACGTTTTCCTGAAACTCACCGGGCGGGAGCTGCGCGATTGAAGCGGCTGGCGTTTGCCCTGGGGCGCCCGGGCTGGGGCTGGTGGCCGGTGTGGCGCCGCAACTTCCTGGTGTGGCGCAAGCTGTTGGCGGCTTCGGTGCTGGGCAACCTGGCCGATCCCCTGATCATGATGCTGGGCCTGGGCTGGGGGCTGGGCTCGCTGATGCCGGGCGTGCAGGGCATGTCCTACATGGCCTTCTTCGCGGCCGGATCGCTGTGTTCGGCCACGATGATGACGGCCTCCTTCGAGGCCATGTTCTCGGCCTACTCCCGGATGCAGGGGCAAAGAACCTGGGAGGGCATCCTGCACTCCCCGCTGACGGTGGACGATGTGGTGATGGGCGAACTGGTGTGGGCTGCCAGCAAGGCCTGGCTGACCGGCTCCACCATCCTGGCGGTGCTGCTGGTGCTGGGGCTGTCTTCGTCCTGGCTGGCCCTGCTGGCCTTGCCGGTGGCTTTTCTGGTGGGGCTGTGCTTCGCGGCCATCGGCCTGGTGATGACGGTGCTGGCGCGCAATTGGGACTTTTTCAGCTTCTACCTGACGCTGGTGCTCACGCCGATGGTGATGATCTCGGGCGTGTTCTTCCCGATGGACCGCCTGCCCGCTGCGCTGCAGGCGGTGGCGCAGGTGCTGCCGCTGCACCACGGGGTGGCGCTGGTGCGGCCCCTGGTGGCAGGGCAATGGCCCGCCGACGCTGCGCTGCACGTGGGGGTGCTGCTGGCCTACACCGTGGTGGCATGGGGGTTGGCCGCAGGCACGGCCCGCAGACGATTCGCGGGGTGAGCTCGCTGATTGCTCTTGAAGCACCTTGACGGGCAGCACCGGCTCGTGGTGACGAACTGCCGTTACGGGAAGTGGTGCTTTGACCCCCCTGAATGGGGGGCGACAACTCAGGTCCGTTGCCCGCATACTGCACACTCGGGTTCTCGGTCTGGTTCTTGCACACGCCCCGCCACAGATGGACAACGTCGACAGTCTCGTCAAGCGCCTCGAACAGCTGGATGACATCGGTGCGTCGCTGTCGGGCGAGCGCGACATTGACCGGCTGCTGGGCAAGATTCTCCTGGCGGCCAAGGACATCACCCACGCCGATGGGGGCACGCTGTACACGGTGGCGCCGGACGGGCAGCACCTGAACTTCCGCATCGTGCGCACCGATTCCCTGGGCATTGCCTACGGTGGCAAGGATGAGGCCCCACTGCCCTCCCACTTCAAGGACCTTCCGCTGTACCTGGAAGACGGCCAGCCGAACGACCACATGGTGGCCGCCCACGTGGCGCTGACCGGCGAGACCGCCAGCATTGCGGATGCCTATGAGGATCGCCGCTTCGATTTCTCTGGCACCCGGCGTTTCGATGCCTCCACGGGCTACCGTTCCACCTCGTTCCTCACGGTGCCAATGAAGAACCATGAGGGCGAGGTGATCGGCGTGCTGCAGCTGCTCAATGCCCTGGACCCCGACACGGGTGCGGTGCGGCCCTTCACGCAGGGAGACCAACGGCTGGCCGAGTCTCTGGGGTCGCAGGCGGCCATCGCGCTGACAAACCGGCTGTTGATGGGGCAACTGGAAAAGCTGTTCGAGTCTTTCGTGGAGCTGATCGACACGGCCATTGACGAGAAGTCCCCCTACACGGGCGGCCATTGCGCGCGGGTGCCCGAGCTGACGATGATGTTGGCCGAGGCGGTGAACAGCAACACAGAAGGCCCGCTGGCCGGCTTCACCCTCACCGACAAGGACCGCTACGAGCTGCGCATTGCCGCCCTCCTGCACGATTGCGGCAAGGTGACCACGCCCGTGCACGTGGTGGACAAGGCCACCAAGCTGGAAACCATCTTCGACCGCATCGAGCTGCTGGCCACGCGGTTCGCTGCCTTGAAAGCGCAGGCCCAGGCCGACATGTGGCGCGCGGTGGCCCAAGGTGAGCCCGAGGCATCGGCCCGGGTGCGCTGTGAGGCGCAGTGCCGCCAACTGGACGAAGAGCTGGCCTTTCTGCGCCACGCCAACAAGGGCAGCGAGCGCATGGACGACGCGGCGGTACGCCGGGTGCGTGAGATGGCTGAACGCTACCGCTGGGTGGATGACCAAGGCCGAGAGCAGCCGCTGCTCAACGAGAACGAGATGGAGAACCTGACCATCCGCGCGGGCACGCTGACGGCGGCTGAGCGTGAGGTCATCAACCACCACATCGTGGCCACCATCCAGATGCTGGAAAAGCTGCCCTGGCCCAAGCACCTGGCCCGCGTGCCCGAGTTTGCTGGCGGCCATCATGAGCGCATGGATGGCAAGGGCTACCCCAAGGGCCTGACGCGTGAACAGATGAGTTTGCAGGCGCGCATGGTGGGCATTGCCGACATCTTCGAGGCGCTGACCGCCGCTGACCGGCCCTACAAGGCGCCGATGAAGCTGTCACAGGCGCTGAAGATCATGGACAACTTCCGCGACAACGGGCACATCGACCCCGATCTGTACGCGCTGTTCATCAGTCACCACGTGCCGCAGCGCTACGCGCAGAAGTTCCTGTCGCCAGCGCAGCAGGACTGCTGAGGGGCCGGGGGCCGCAGCATCTGGCCCCCGTTCCCGTCCCTTGGCCCTTGACCCCTGGCCCCTACTTGGGGCACTGTCCCGGCGTGAGGCTCTGCTTGTTGAGCACCTGGTCTTTTTCCATGAAGGCTGGTGATGCGGGCAGTGTGGTGGGCGGGACGGTGCCGGTGACGGGCGCGAAGCCGCCCTGGCCGGCGTTGATCTGGATCTGGCCGCGGGGATTGGTCATGGCGATCTGGCCTTCGAACACCGCGGTGTAGATACCGAGCTTCGGGGCTTCGGCCACGCTGGGTGGGCGAGCGGCCTCGCGCGGGATGTCCATGGGGTCGAACAGGCTGCCTGTGCGCGGCGCCAGGGGGCCAGGCGAGGGCAGTGCCGGGGTGCTGCCGGTGCCGGGGGTGGCTTGTGCCAGCAGCCACAGCCCCTGGGTGGTGGGGTCGGCCTGCAGGGCTTGCAGTTGGCGCCACTGGGCCAGGGTGCGCAACCGCGCCATGGGGTGTGCGCCGGGGGCCCAGGTGTCCCACTCGATGGCCTGCGCGGTGTTGGGCGCGGCAGGGTTGCCGGTGCCTGAACGCTGGGGCGCCGTGTTCGAGG
>Ga0315906_10001508_pt1 | contig 34372 bp, 26 predicted proteins | sample LakEriMetagenome_4_FD_203526 | JGI IMG/M metagenome (GOLD analysis project Ga0315906, IMG submission 203526) | Freshwater fungal communities from buoy surface, Lake Erie, Ohio, United States - Buoy 2 MA122 | ecosystem: Environmental > Aquatic > Freshwater > Lake > Lake biofilm | place: USA... | reverse complement strand
GGGTGTGTCCAGGTTGATGGAGTCCTTCTTCTTGGCCCACAGGGGGGGCAGGTCGAACGGGGCCTTGTTGTTCTGCCCTTTCGACCGCTCGTACAGTCCGCCAACGGTGGTGATGGGAGCCACCTTCTTGCCGGCTTCCTGGTAGCCTTTCACCGGCCCGTAGCTCAACCGCAGCGTGAAGGTGGCGTCCGGGTAGGTCGATGTCCCTTCCAGGGCGAACTTGACCTTGGCGATCTGGGCGTAGGCCTGCCGCCGAGGCTCTTCTACCTCGTTCTCCATCACCTTGCGCAGCTCGCGCGATTCGGGATCCACCAGCAGGGCCAGTTCAATCATCGGATCCTTGCTGGCGGTCACGGCCGGAAGCCCGTCCTCGTACAGCTTCTTGCGGGTGGCCACATCCTTCAGCTTGCTGCCGTTCACCAGCTCGGCGGCGCGGTCCACCGGCGATTTGCCGGCCAGCACCTTCACCACCAGCGGGTCATCGTGCCCCAGTTGTTCGCTCAGCGAGGCCAGGCTATCGGCCAGTCGGAGGATCTCAAAACCCTCGTAGATCGGCTCTTCCGAGAAAAGCTGCAGCTCCAGCGGCTGCTTGTTGCTGTCGATGAACTCGCGCAGACGCTCAGCCTGCGGCTTGTCCCGCTCCTGGGCCGAGCGCACCAGCGTCCGCGCGATGCCGAACAGGTCCGAGGCGAACGCCGCCCCGCCTTCCAGCATGCCGTGCCGCTTCAGGATTTTCGCCCGGGTCTTGTACACCTCGGCGACCTTGTCCCAGGCGCCCTTGGCATCGGCCAGCTTCGGGTCCTTTTCGGCCGCCTCGCGCAGCTTGGCCTCTTCCGCCCGCTTGCGGGCCATCACGGCCGGGTCCATCAGCCCGCCCAGGCCTCCCAGACGGGCCTTGCGGCTGTTCTGCACGCTGAACAGCAGTTCCTTGGCCTGCCGGGCGTTTTCCTCGCTACGGGCGCTGAACGCGTTCAGCAACACTTCCATGCGGTAAAGACGCTGCATCAGGTAGGGGTAGCCGATGTCGCGTGTGTACTCCAGCTCCGCCACCGTGGCCAGACGGTTGGTGCGACCCGGGTGACCGGAGACGAAGGTCAGCTCCCCGTCGGCGCACCCGTTGGCGCTCCATTTCAGGAAGTGTTTGATCTCCGCAGGCTTGTCATTCTCGTACACGCGGAAGAAGGCCGCGTCCAGGCAATAGCGCGGGAACTCGAAGTTGTCCGGGTCGCCGCCGAAGAAGGCGATCTGCTGCTCAGGCGCCCAAACCAGCCGAACATCCGTGTACCGCTTGAAACGGTACAGGTGATAGGCCCCACCCTGATACAGCGTCACGATGTTCGAGCGCAGGCCCGTCTTCTTGGTCTCCTCATCCTCGATCGCGTTCATCACCGCGCGGCGAGCCTTCGCCGCCTGGTCCGGCTTCATGTCGCCCTTCACGGCGCCTTCCACCCGGGCCGTCACATCCTCGATCGACTCCAGGACATTCAGCTCCATCGCCTCGCACTTGCGCTCCTCGCCCCGTGTCTTGGCGTAGAAGCCGTCGCGGTAGTAGTTGCGCTCGGGTGTGCCCATCTTCTGCAGGGCGTCGGCGGCCACATGGTGATTGGTCATCACCAGGCCGTCCTTCGACACGAACGAGCCCGAGCCGCCCGAGTTGAAGCGGACCGAGCTTTTCTGCAGGTGCTCCAGCCATTCCTTGCCCGGCTCGAACCCGTAACGCTCCTTCAACCGGGCCAGTGGCGGGTTGGTGTAAAGCCACATCCCCTCATCACCCAACAACGCGGGTGTCCCCGCGGCCAGCACGCCCATGGATGCGACTATCCTCCGCATGGTTTTTCCCAACATGGTCAAACTCCCTAAATAAAAGATTCCAAATGTAAAAAGCCTGAGACTGAGGTACGGTCAGCCCGGGGTGGAATCCCCCGAGGGCTTCTCGCTCCTGCGACCCAAAATCACCAGGCTGAGCGCTAAAGTCAGAAAAACGAACAAGGTGATCAGGTCATGCCATTTGCCGATTCCCCAGCCATCAACCAGATGGTGTTGCTCCAGCATTTTTTTTACCCCGGGGGTGAATTCAAGAAAGGCAAGCAGCACGCCACCAAGACTGCCCCCGGCGATCAGGCCCGAGGCCCATAGCACGCCGGGCGAGCTCTCCGTCTTGGCGATCTTTTCCACCTCGGCCGCCTGCCTTTCGGCCTCCGAGGCCCCCTCATGCAGTTTCACCTGGTGCGCCCGGTCGGCAGCCCACCGCGCCAACCCACCGATGAAGATCGGCATCGTCGCGCTCATCGGCACATACACTCCCACCGCGAAAGCCAGGGAAGACACGCCGCACATCTCCAGGGTCAGGCTGATCATGGCCCCGATCAGCACCAGCGTCCAGTTGATCTCCCCGCCCAACACCCCCTGGATGATCAGCCCCATCACCTGGGTTTTGGGAGCGCCGAATTTGAATTTCACCGGCTCGGGATTGTTCTTGTAAACCAGCGCGCCCCGCTCGTCCGAAAGGTATTCCCCCGGGGCCACCCCGGCGGCGGCAAGGGCTTCCGCCAGCTTCAGCGTGCCGGTCAGGCTCGCCACTTTCTTGGCCTCCTCGCGCAGTTTTTCCAGCGCCTCCGGGGTCAGGCTGGCCACCAGTTTCAGGGTTTTCCCGTCGGCCTGGGCGGTGGATTTCACCTCGCCCAGCATCGCGGCCAATCCGGGCACCGGGGCCGCGCCCTCGTTGGCCTTGAAATCGTCCCTTTGGTCGTACCGCCCGGTGATGGTCGGGTCCACCAGATACCCGATGAATCCGCCGCCATCCACCAGGTATTTGCCGTCACCCAGCCCGGGGATTTCCTTGCGCTGGGCCTTGGTCGGCCGCCACTCGGAGTAGGTGGTCCCGTTCACGGTGCGTTTGGCGTTCTTCGCATACTCCGCCTCGAACTGCTTAACACTGGCGGTGGGCAGGTCCCGCGTGCTCAGCACCTCACCCGCCTGGTTGAACAGCAGTAGTGTCCCGCCAATCACCAGGGCGCTGGTCAATGCCCCCACCAAAATCGCGTACTGCTGCAGGTAGGGGGTGCCGCCCACCAGGAACCCGGTTTTCAGGTCCTGCGAGGTGGTCCCGCCGTTGCTGGCGGCGATGCACACCACCCCCCCGATCGACAGCGCCAAAAGCGCGTCGCGCGATCCCGTCATCCCCAAAGACAGGAAAATCAGGCAGGTCAACAGCAGCGTGGCGATGGTCATGCCCGAGATCGGGTTGCTCGAAGACCCGATCTCGCCTGTCAGCCGGCTGGAGACCATCACGAACAGGAATCCGAAAAACAAAACCAGCAGCGCGCCGCTGATGCCGCCCCACATCCCCACCTGCGGCACCAAAAACCAGGCCAGCAGTCCCGCCAGGACCAGCACGCCACCCGCCACCACGATAGGGGGCAGGTCCCGCTCGGTTCTCGGCAGCTCCGTGGAGGCCGACCCGTCCGCCAGTGCCCCCGCTTTTTTGGCTCCCATCCCGCCCACTGTGGAGAAAATAGCCCCAAAGATGGTGGGCAATGTCTTGATCAAGCTGAAGATGCCCGCCGCCGCCACGCAACCCGCGCCGATGAATCGCAGGTAGGTGCCCTGCATCTTGTCAGCGCTCATCTGCCCGATGGGGGCTGAGGCCGGGGCCAGCACCGCCTCGCGCCCATCGCCGAAGAACGCCATGCTGGGAAGCAATACCAAAGCCCCCAGGATCGATCCGCCCAGCATCAGCGCGCCCACACGCAGGCCGATGATGTAGCCTACCCCCAGCAGTTCCACCCCCATGTCGCTCGAAATTCGGGCCACGCGGGAGAATTCCCTCAACGGTGCTTCCAGCCCCGCCTTCAAAAGACCCGAACCCTCGCTGATGATCTTGTGGCCGAATGCCACCAGAAAACCCGCCATCACCGCCCCACCCTGGGCGCCGCCACGCTCGGCGCTTTCCAGCACCTTGGCGCAGGCGGTCCCCTCGGGGTACAGCAGCGTGTTTGGCTGCCCGGGCGCACCGTGCATCCGCACGATGAACAACCGCCTGAGCGGGATCATCATCAAGATGCCCAGCAGCCCGCCCATCACCGAGACCATCATCACCCGGGCCAAATCCATGTCGAAACCGATCAGCATCAATGCGGGCATCGTCACGCCCACGCCGAAGGCGATCGATTCGCCCGCGCTGCCAGTCGTCTGCAGGATGTTGTTTTCCAGAATGGTGGTGCGTTTCACCAACCCGGTGGAACCGAGGATCCTGAACAGGGTGATGGCCAGAACCGCCACGGGGATGCTGGCCGAGACGGTCAGACCCACCTTCAGCACCAGGTACAGCGAGCTGGCGCCGAAGATGATCCCAAGCACAGCGCCCAGCAAAACCGCGCGCAGGGTGAACTCGGCCATGCCGGCCTTGGGGTCGTTGGCCTCGTTGGCTGTCTGCAGCGTGGGCATTGCCTTAACTCCCGTAAGTTCAGCCTGCACTCAATCGTTCAAGTTTCAGATGGGGCATACCGGCCGGTCGGCGAATTCCAGCCCGGGTTCACCCGCCACCACCTCGCCCACCAGAAAGGCGGGGCATCCCATCCGTTCCACCTGCTTGACGATGCTTTCCGCGAAGTACCGGCTCACCACCAGCACCATGCCAAGCCCCATGTTGAAGACACGGAACATTTCCTCTTCCGACACCCCCCCCAGGTTCTGCAGCCACGGGAAGATGGCGGGCACTTGCCACGAGTTTTTCCAGAGGCGGGCCCGCGTGCCGGGCGGCAGGATGCGGGGCACATTCCCCTCCAGCCCCTCCCCGGTGATATGTGCGATCCCCCGCACCACCTTCCGCTTGATCGGGTAGTGGTTCAGCAGTTCGGTGACCACCTTCGCGTAGATGCGGGTCGGTTCCAGCAGGGCCTCACCGGCTGTGCGCCCCAATTCGGGAACTTGGCTGTCCACGGTCAGCCCGGCCCGTTCGAACACAATCTTCCGGGCCAGCGAATACCCGTTGCTGTGCAGGCCGGTGCTCCCCAGGCCGATCAGCAAATCGCCCGGCCGCACCCGCTTGCCGGTCACCATCCGATCCCGCTCGGCCACCGCCACGCAAAACCCGGCCAGATCGTAGTCACCTTCCTTGTACACCTCGGGCAATATGGCCGTTTCCCCGCCCACCAGGGCACAGCCTGCCTCGATGCATCCGTCGCTTACTCCCCGTACCAGTGCCTCCACCAGCGGCGGGTTGTCCCGGGGGATCGCGATATAGTCCAGGAAAAACAGCGGCTCCGCCCCGGCGCACAGGCAGTCATTGACCGACATGGCAACCAGATCAATGCCCACGGTGTGGTGGCGGTTCATCATCGCCGCCACCTTCAGCTTGGTCCCCACGCCGTCCGAGCCCGACACCAAAACCGGGTGCTTGTAATTCCGGGCGAACAGCCGGCTGTTGAAATCCAGGCTCACCAAACTGGCAAACCCGCCAAACCCATCCATCACCCTGGGGGTATGGGTCCGCCGTACCCAATGGGCCATGCCGTCCAGAGTCTGGTTGTAAAGGTCGAGATCCAAACCAGCTGCCCGGTAATCCAAGCCCTGATTCGATCCCGCTTTCCCGCTTTTGTTTTTGGATTCACTCATGCCGATAACTTAGGAAAAAAAAATGGGATTTCGATCGGCGTAAGAGGTGCTTCCCCACTTTTGCAGGGTAAATCAAAAAAATCTCCGATAAATAAAGGCTTTGGTTGCTAATAAATGGTTATACATTAATAAATTTTGGATAACATAAGCCAAAAACTGGCGAAAAGCTTTTCAATAATTAATGAATAAAATTCATTTATTAGCTTGAAAATGAATGAGGGCTGACTTAAGTTTTTAGTTGATGAGGGGATGGATTCATACCCTGTCATGTTTTTTTTCTTACATACCCGAGAGTTGGAGGATTCAGGATGAAACGCAGAGGTTTCACCCTCATCGAACTGCTGGTGGTGATTGCCATCATCGCGGTTCTGGTGGGGCTGCTGGTTCCGGCCGTTCAAAAGGTGCGTGAAGCTGCCAACCGCATGAGTTGCAGCAACAACATGAAGCAAATGGGCTTGGCCCTGCACAATTTCCACAGCCGCAACGGCAAGTTCCCTGCCGGTGTGACCCTCGGTCGCAGCCAGGCCTCTGGTGCAGGCTGGTGGGGTGGTGGTAACAGGGCCCCCGCTTACGATCCACCACCGAATGGTTGGGCAAATCCAACCACTTCTTACCCGTCTGACGGGTACTGGGGCTGGCAGATGCGTATCGCACCCGATATTGAAATGGATAATGTAGCCAAGGCCATCACTGGCCCTTTCCAATGGCCATGGTGGGCCAGGCTGCCCGGCATGACCGGCGGGTCCAGCACCATCGTTGGTCAAAAATCTAAGATGTGGGCTTGCCCTTCTGATAGCCGAGGAGCTTTGGCTTGGACCGAACCCGGTAGTGGTAATCAGCACGCCCTCACTGACTACCTGGGTGTTCAGGGCCGCGACTGTTGGAAAGAAACACTTCCCGGTACCGGCAACCCAACTGCGTCTGCGGCTAAGCTGCGTGGGCAGGATGGTGTGCTGACCGTGAATTCCAAGGTGGCATTGACCGACATCATCGACGGCACCTCAAATACAGTGGTGATCGGCGAGCGCCCGCCGGATAACAGCTTGGAATATGGCTGGGCTTGGGTGGCTTGGGGTTACGATGGCTTCGGTTTCGGCGAGGGCGATTGCCTATTGGGGGTTCGCTCCCGCACCACAGGCATCAATACCACCCCTGGCTTGTACAGCGCTCCAAGGTTGGGCCTCAACGATCCCTCCGGTTACAACCGTTTCTGGAGTTTGCACTCCAATGGTGCCAACTGGTCCTTGGCGGACGGATCGGTCCGATTCATCGCTTACGCTGCCGGCACTACCGTTGCGACCCAAGTGAACGGCATCAATGTGACCCTGCTGGAGTGCATGGCCTCCATCGCAGGCGGCGAGGTTTTCAACTTGGATTGATGGTTTTTAAACCTTGGGGAGGAGCAATGGACACATTGCCCCTCCCTTTTTTTTGATTTGAAGGAAATCGGGGGTTCATGAATGTTTAGGAATTTGATTGTGACTGGGTTGTCATTGGCGGTGTTGGCAACCCTTCAGGGCTGCGGTGCTGGTGGCCCGTCCGAGAAGGACACCAACCCCAATCCCAGCCTCGAGTCCAACAAGGAAGGCCCCCCCAAGCGGGGTGGCGCTATGCCCGGTAGCACACCCAAAGGCGCGAAGGTCGAGCCTGGGAAGTAACATCCATACTTTTGCCCAATTTAAGTCGGGGCCGGGATTCAATCCTGGCTCCGATTTTTTTTATTTTCGATAAAGCTTTTTCTTTGGGATTGGGACTCATTCCCACCCGTGACGAATTCTCAAACTATCTTTTAAAACCATGGCAATTAGCGAGCAGGTTGAACAGTCCACCAAGAGCATGTGTTGTGTTCGGAAATGAAGATTTCTCGTCCAATTTCTCTCATCAATCAAGAGGCCGAAGGCCAAAAAAGGCATCAAAATTAATGAAATATTGCGGTTTATATTTAATAATTTAATATAGTAATTAAAACTAATAATTTACTGACAAATCAGAAATAATTGAAAATAGAAGTAGATTGAGCTAACCTGCTATTGGTTTTGTTTGTTTTATTCCCGCAAGGGTACTTTTTCGGAGATTATCCATGAAGCGAAGAGGATTTACCCTCATTGAGCTGCTGGTGGTGATCGCCATCATTGCGGTTCTGGTGGGGTTGCTGGTTCCAGCTGTTCAAAAGGTGCGTGAAGCTGCCAACCGCATGAGTTGCAGCAACAACATGAAGCAGATGGGCTTGGCCCTGCACAACTACCACAGCCGCAACGGCAAATTCCCCGCCGGTGTGACCCTCGGTCGCAGCCAGACCACTGGTGCCGGTTGGTGGGGTGGTGGCAATGTGGCCCCTACCTATCCGCCGCCGCCGAATGGCTGGGGCAGCCCCACTACCTCGTACCCTTCCGACGGGTATTGGGGTTGGCAGATGCGCATTGCGCCCGACATCGAAATGGACAACGTGGCCAAGGCCATCACCGGTTACGGCCAATGGCCCTGGTGGGCCAAGCTGCCAGGCCAAACCGCGGGCAGCCAAACGATCGTGGGGCAAAAATCAAAGATGTGGACCTGCCCATCTGACAGTCGTGGCGGTTTGTCCTGGACCGAGCCCGGCACTGGCAACCAGCACGCTTTGACCGACTACCTGGGTGTCCAAGGCCGCGACTGTTGGAAGGAGACTCTTGCAGGTACCGGTAATCCCACCGCTTCCGCGGCAAAGCTGCCTGGTCAGGATGGTGTGCTGACCGTGAATTCCAAGGTTTCATTGACCGACATCATCGACGGCACCTCCAATACGGTTGTGATCGGCGAGCGCCCGCCGGACAACAGCTTGGAATACGGCTGGGCTTGGGTGGCCTGGGGTTACGATGGCTATGGTTTTGGTGAAGGTGACTGCCTCCTGGGCGTTCGTTCCAGGACCACCGGCATTCGCACCACACCCGGTCTCTACAGCGCCCCCGCTCAAGGCCTGAACGATCCCTCCGGTTACAACCGTTTCTGGAGCTTGCATTCCAACGGGGCCAACTGGTCCTTGGCGGACGGATCGGTCCGATTTATCGCTTACGCTGCCGGCACTACCGTTGCGACCCAAGTGAACGGCATCAATGTGACCCTGCTAGAGTGCATGGCCTCCGTAGCGGGTGGCGAGGTTTTCAACTTGGATTGATAGTCAAAAAAACGTGGGGGAGGAGCAATGGACACATTGCCCCTCCCCTTTTTTTGATGCAAGTGAAATCGAGGGTACAGGAATGTTCAGGAATCTAATGGTGGGCGGTCTGTCCTTGGCAATGTTGGCGGTCCTTCAGGGCTGCGGTGCGGGTGGCCCGTCCGAGAAGGACACCAATCCCAACCCCAGCCTCGAATCCAACAAGGAAGGCCCCCCCAAGCGGGGTGGCGCCATGCCCGGTACCAATCCCAAGGGCGTGAAGGTCGACTCAGGCCAGGGTGATAAAAAATAGAACCTGATAGCACCTTTGCCGCGGATAAGGCACCCGCCCAACGGTGGGTGCCTATTTTTTTCACTAACCTACAAACTTAAGGTGGGTTTGAAGGGTCTAGCGTAAACCTGGACCGCAATTTTAATAAGTAGAAATGTTGAAACTTTTGTTAATCACATTTAATCTAATAGTGCCCTCCTGCGGGTAACACCGCGTTCATTCCTTATTTTTTAATTAGGGGTAATTCCATGAAGCGTAAGGGTTTTACGCTGATCGAACTGCTGGTGGTGATCGCCATCATCGCGGTTCTGGTCGGCCTGCTGGTTCCAGCTGTGCAAAAGGTGCGTGAGGCAGCCAATCGCATGAGCTGCCAAAACAATCTGAAGCAGATCTCGCTGGCCAGCCACAACTTCGAGAGCACCAACAGCGTGCTTCCTCCCGGCTGCCTCGGGGCCTCCAGAACCGTTGGCTCCACTTCATTCTGGGATGCCCAGCACACCGGTGTTCTGGTTCAACTGCTTCCATTCATTGAGGAAGAGAATGTTGCCAAGGCATTGTCCATTTCCAGGTCGCCGGATGTGAAGGGGCCCTCTTGGTGGTCCGTCAATCCGGATTGGTCTCTCTCTTACACCAAGATCAAGAAGTTCTGGTGCCCAAGCGAAGGCTCTTCCGCCAGCACCACGGTCAATGGCCCGGCAGCTTGCATCATTCCAAACACATTTGACACCCCTGGTACCAATGCGTTGACACTGGGCTACTTCGGAGCCCGGCCCGATTTGGACCTTGGTAAAACCAATTACACCGGCGTTGCGGGAGCCTTGGGTGACGGCGTTAGCACATCCTCCGCCGCCGACGGTCCAGGTGTAAACCTTCAGAAATACGTTGGCATTTACACCAACCGCTCCAAGAACAAGACCGCCACTATTCAGGATGGCTCTTCCAACACTTTGGCCTTTGGTGAGGGGTTGGGTGGCTTGGCACAAGGCGGCCAGAAGGATTTCATTTGGCCATGGATGTCCGTCGGTTGCCTCGGCACTAAATTCGGCTTGGCTCCCGGCGGTGGCGCTGGTGCCACCAACGGTGGTTGGAACTATTTCTCCAGCCGTCACTCCCAAATCGTCAACTTTGCCTTTGGTGACGGGTCTATTCGTCCGCTGCGCATTGGCGCTACCGGCGTTCGCAACCCCACCTCGGCTGGCAGCGACTGGTTTGTCCTTCAGCAAATGTCCGGCATGCAGGACGGCGAAGTGTTTGACTCCGGTCGTCTGAGCAACTGATAAACCAATGTTTTCTTGGGAGATTGAAGCAATGAAGAAATTGATCCTGATGCTTGCCGGCATGGCTTTCCTCGTCGGTTGCGGCGAAGACAAAAAGACCCAGCCAGTCAAGGACACCAACATGCCCCTTCCTCCGGCGCCCAAGGCTGCCGGTGGTGGTGCGGGTGCCAAGTCCGCTCAGCCTTCCACCAAGGCTGACTGACCATCGGTTTTTTGATTCCATCAGGGAGGCGGGTGGTTTCCACCCGCCTCTTTCTTTATGTGCGCAGGTTCTCCAGCGCCTTCCGCACTCTTTCTGCCGCCATCCCGGGTGCCAGCACCCTTCGCGCATGCTCTTGCCCCCGGACCGCCATGTCCCTGGCTTTCACCGGCCGGTCATAAATCTCCCGCAAAATCAACCCGGCATGGTCCTCGTCCGGCTCTGCCCAGACCACCCCCTTGGGGTACTGCGGCAAATCGGTGGCAATCGTCACCTTCCTGAATTCCACCAGCCTCGACACCTCCGGCGTCATGAAATCCAGGTTGCCCGAGTAGTTGGTGCCCACCGCCGGTTTGCCCAGCAGCATCGCCTCGCCAAGGGTCAGCCCGAAACCCTCGCTCCGGTGCAGGCTCGCGTAGGTGTCGCAACAGTTGATGAGCGCCATCGCGTCCGCCCGGCTCATCACACGGTCGATGATCCTCACTTGCCCCTTGGCCTCCTCGGCCTGCAGCAAGGCCATCCCGTCCGGGTCAAAGGAGCCTCGCGTCACCTTGATCACCAGCAAGGCGTCGTCGGTTGGCTTGAAAGCCCGCCGAAATGCCCTGATCAGCCCCAAAGGGTTCTTCCGCTCCATCACGCTGCACATGTCAAAGGCGAACAGCACGATGAACGCGTCGGTCGGAAGCCCGAACCAATCCCGATCACGGTTTGCCACCGGGCCAAGGGAAACCCCCGGAGCAACCGCCCGCACCGGCACCGGCATGACCTCGGCAAAACTGTCCCGGATGAACCGCGTGGGTGCCCAGATCTCGTCGTAACGCCTGGCCCGTTGCGCCCAGAGTGCCGGGGTTTTTTCCAGTTCCCAGTACCACACTGCCGCCCGCCGGGCATCCCGCCGCGGATGGCTCATCGACCGCGCGAAAATCTCGTGGAACTGGTGCTCCGGCGGCAGGATATGCAGGCTCACGGGGTGTGTCTCCGGGCCCCGCATCCCGTCCCGGTCATGGATATCGTGCTGGATGGCTGCGGGCATATCCCGGGCCGCCACCGGCACTCCGGCCGCCTCCAGACCCCGCCGAATCTGCCACGCCGCCTCTCCCAAGCCCGAGGGATAGCAGAAATGCCCGTACAGGTTCACCCCCTGCGGATCGGGTTCAGCAAGGACAAATCCCCGGGGGGCCTCCTGCCTGGCTCGCTCCACCGCAGTCGCCATCCGTGGGTAGCCTGACACTTGTTTCCAATACCGCGCACGGTCCAGTGGGTCGCCTTGGGCCTTGGGAAACCGCGCCTGCAGGGCGGGTGAATCCAGCCACAGTTCATCGGTTCCGCAGGCTGGGTCTTCCTCCAGCTCGGCCAGAAACCACAAAATGCTCGACAGGCTTGTCCCGTGCGCGGGCCGGGCCGTCCGCACCATCCAGCGTGTCAGGCTGCGTCTCCAGGGTGGCAGAATCCCCTTGGGTAACAGGGTGCGCAAATGATCCAGATGCTGCCAAAGCCGGCGGGCCCCCAGCGAGGGGCGCATCGCCCACGCTTCACGGAGCGTCACGCGCTGTTCCGGTGAAAGGGGGCTTTCACCGCTCTCCAATAGCCATTTTCCAAATTCCCCGTCCGGCCCCCCGCGTACCGACTGCGGGAATCGCTCCCTCAGGTCCGCCCGTTCTTGCAGTAGACGGATCACCCAGAGCAGCAGTTTTTCCGTATCCGTTCCGGCGGCTGCCAGTTGGGCCGCGGCCGTTTCCCAGGGAAGGCCCGCCGGTGCCAGCTCCCCGGCGCAATCCGCCGCGTCAAAAATCTGGAACAGGGGCGTCTTGCGCGAATGCTTCCACGCCTGCGCCGAAAACCGCGCCATATGCAGCAGTTTCAAAAGGAATTGCGGCGCTCGCCGTATCTTCCCAGGCAGCGCCCTCAGGCCCCGTTTGCGCGTGGCGCCGGCCCCCTCGCTGCCGCTGGCCACTTTCATGCCGCCACCACCCGCTGGCCGTCACCCTGCGCCCCGTGCAGGGCAATCTGGCAGGCTTCCACCACCGCGCGGGCGCCTCGTTCCCAGGTGTGCCGGGCTGCCCAACCCGGCCCGGCCGTCCTTTGGGCATCCAGCCAGGTGGGGTCGTCCGCGGCCCGCGCCATCGCCTCGCGCCAGCCATTCTGGTCCAGGCCGTCCACCCCGGGGGTGTCAGGACCAGCCACCTCCCGCACGGCCGGATCCAGTGAGGTGATGACCGCCCCGCCGGCCGCCCGCATCTCGATGACCGGCATCCCATACCCCTCGTAATGGGTGGGCATCACCAGGCATTCCGCCCCGCGGTACAGCGCCGGAATCAGCGCTTCATCCACATACCCCAGATGGTGGATTCCCTCCGGGGCCTGACGGATTTCCCGCTGCAATGCGTCATCACCCCAGCCCTTGCCCCCAGCGAAGACCAAGGGATGAGCATCTCGGATGGACCGGTCCAGCCCGGCCCACGCCCGAACCAGCATGGCTAAATTTTTGCGGGGCTCCAAAGTGCCCACATGCAGGAAATACCCGGGTTTCAGCCCCAATCGGGCCAAGGCCGGCAGGTCCTTCACCCGGCTCCCCGGCCGCATGTTGACGCGCGGCGCGCAGCACCCGGTGATGATTTTTTCCGCCGGAATCCCCAGCAGGCTGGTCAACTCCCCGCGTACTGCCTCGCTGATGGTCACCACCGCCATGGCGCGGCCCGGCTTCAGAAGGCTTTCAAAGAAGCCTCGGTGATGGGCCACCCGTTGGGCCGGGTGCCACTGCGGAAATCGCAGGACCGACAGGTCGTAAGCCACCGCCACCGTCGGCAGATCGGTCTCCACCAACTCGTGATTGGTTTCCAGGTACACATCACTGAATCGTGGGCTGAACCAGTCTGGCTTGTCATGCTGGCGCAGGAAAAAGCGCTCCAGGCGGCTGACCAGCGAGTGTCGCAGGCGCTGGGCCGAAAGGTTGGGCCCCGGTTTGTCCAGTATCTCGAACCACCGGTCCCTGTGGCCTTCCCGAAACCGCGCCAGGGGCTGCACCCAGCGGGCTGGAAATTCCAGCACGGAAACATTCGGTAGGCGATTCAGTGCCCGCAAGGTTTCAGCGGTGTAGTGGCCTATGCCCGTGGGTGGTTTGGCCAGGCAACGCGTGCTCGCGATGATGCGCATGCCCAACCCCTCACCCGGCCCGGAAAGGGGAAATGGTACCCCGCGGACTCAAACGGGATCAAGGACGGGCCGTTTCAGTCCTTTTTGCGGTCCAAACCCAAGATGTCGTAAACATCCCTTTGGCCGGCCCCCAGTTTTTCCACAGCCTTGCCTGGCTCCGGCTTGGAGGGTTTTCCGGCCGGTTGCGGCTGGGCGGCCTTTGATTTCTCCGCTTTGGCCAGGGTTTCGGCCCTTTTTTCAAACCACATTTCCCACAATTCCCGGGAATGCGAGCGCTCCGCCGTTCCCGTGCCCGGAAACGGCCCGAAATCCACGCATTTGGCCCCGTACTTTTCCCGGGCGATAAACGAGCAAGCCTCACGCGCCGCCAGCACCACCAAGGGGTCTGGATCACCTAGGAGCCCGGTCAGGCCGCAATCATGCTTTTTGGTCAGCCCATACGCCCAGGCCGCGGCCACCCGGTGGTGCATTTCGGTGCTCTGCCGTGCCAGCTCCAACATCTCCTCATGACCGGTTTGCGCCAGTTCACGCGCCATGGGCAGGCTTTTCCTGGCCACCTGGGCCATTTCCGAAGCGGAATAGTTCCTCGCGCTCACGGCGGAGGAGGTGCCCTGGAAAATCCCAAGATTCCCCGGCACCACGCCGTTACCTCAACCGCCCCGGGTGTCTTGGACAAAACCTACCAATTGAAAACCACTCAAAACCACCCAGCCGGCCGCTTTCCATTTAAAAAAACGCATCGTCCCGCCTCCCGATGACCCTGTGACACCCATCTCTGGCCGTGGATTTGGTCTGCTTCCATTCTAATCAAACGACTAAAATGGCAGAAAAGGGCCAATAATGCCCTTACACCCAAATCAGAATGATGAAACCGCCGTGGATCTAGACAAAAGCCAACCCCGCATCCAGGGAATGTTCGCGGCGATTGCGCACAAATATGACTTTTTGAATCATGTGCTAAGCCTAAATGTTGACCGTTACTGGCGTTGGCGGACCACCCATTTGGCTCCATTGCCATCTGATGGTTCCCCGGTATTGGACACCTGCACCGGCACCGGGGATTTGGCCTTCGCATACCATCGCCTGGCTGCGGGCCGAAACCGGATGGTCGGCACCGATTTTTGCCCCCCCATGCTAAACTTGGCCTATACCAAGAAAAAAAAGGCCGCCGGCGCGTCCGGCCTGGATTTCCTGGTGGCCGATACCCTCCGGTTGCCTTTCCCCGACCAGTACTTCGGCTTGGTCACCGTTGCCTTCGGACTCAGGAATGTGGCCGACACCGATGGCGGGCTTCGGGAACTGGCCCGGGTCTGCAAACCGGGTGGCCAGGTGGCGGTGCTTGAGTTCTCCTCCCCCAGGCTCTGGCCGTTCAGTTGGCTGTACCGGCTCTATTTCCGTCACATCCTGCCTCGCATCGGCCAATGGGTGAGCGGTTCCCGCGAGTTCGCCTACGGCTATCTGCCCGCCAGCGTCGCCGCATTCCCGGAGCGTCAGGCACTCGCCAGCCGGATGGAGGGGGCCGGGCTTTCCGGGGTCCGTTTCCACTCCCTCACACTGGGGATCGCCACCCTGTATGTGGGCACCAAGCCTGCCGCCTGACCCATCGGTTTTTTCCGCCCGATTCCCTAAAATGACGGCTTGCCCAAGACAGGACTCCTGCCCATGCCCACTGATCACCTGCTACTTCGTGCCGCCCGTGGGGAAAGCGTCGAGCGCGTCCCCGTTTGGGCCATGCGCCAGGCGGGCAGGTGGGATCCGGAATTCCAGCGGGTGCGTGCCGGGCAGGATTTCTTCTCGTTCTCTGAGGATGTGGAGCGGTCCGCGCAGGTGTCGGTGTTGCCCGCCCGCTTCGGAGTCGACGCCGTCATCCTGTTTTACGACATCACCACCCTGCCGGTCGCCATGGGGCTTCCGTTCGCCCTGCAGCCCGAGAAGGGGCCCATGCCCGACCGGCCCATCCGGACCTTGCAGGATCTCCAGAGGCTCAATCCCGATCCCGATCCCTCCAGTTACGCCCACATCACCGGCCTGCTTGCCCGTGTCCGCGAGATGCTGGACGGCCGGCTTCCGGTGCTGGTCTTCGCCGGGGCACCCTTCACGGTGGCCAGTTATTGCATCGGCACCGGCAAGGATCTCGATGCCACCCGCGCCTTCGCCCGCGAGAACCCGCTGGTTTTTGACGGCCTGATGGAACGCCTTGGCCACGCGACTGTTGGCTTCGTCAACACCCTGCTGGCAAAGGGTGGCGATGCCTGGCAGCTTTTTGACAGTTGGGCCGGCAAACTCAGCGAGCCAGAATACGATGCGTGGGCCCAACGCTGGCATGTGGACATCCTCGCCAAGACCCGCGGCGCGCACCCGGGCAAATCCTCCATCCTGTTCGTCAAGGAATGCCCATACCTCGACAAATTGTGCGATGCCGGCGCCCCGGTTGTATCCTTGGGGTCCTGTCACGACCTGGCTCAGGCCCGGGCCAAATGGCCCCATCTGGTTTTCCAGGGCAATGTGCCCATGGAAACCCTCCGTAACGGCTCCCCCCAGCTGGTCCGCGCCGCTGTCCGGGACTGCCTTCAGGCCGGAGGTGGCCGGCGCCATATCCTCAATCTCAACCACGGCGTGGACAAATCCACCCCTCCCGCCAATTTCCAGGCATATGTCGAGGCCGCCCGCGAGGGCCTGTGACGGCACGGTCGCCGTCCTTCGTGGCTGGTAACCATTCAGGATGAACCGGTGTCCGAAACGCCACTGATCACGACCATCGCCGTCGGCTTTGCCGCGGCTTGGGTGTTGGGCCTGTTCACACAGTGGCTGCGCCTCTCCCCCATCGTGGGCTACATCCTGGCGGGTCTCCTCGTCGGGCCTTACACCCCGGGATTAAGGGCTGATCCCAACCTGGCCCACGAGTTGGCCGAGGTGGGCGTCATCCTGCTCATGTTCGGTGTCGGCCTCCACTTCAATCTCGGTGAACTGTTGGCGGTGCGGCGCACGGCTATCCCGGGTGCCCTGCTGGAAAGCTCCGCCACCACCCTGCTCACCATGGCCATCCTGTGGGGGCTGGGTTTCCCCCCGGGCGAGGCGCTTGCCATGGGATTGGCCCTGGCCGTGGCCAGTACCGTGCTGTTGATGCGCGTCCTTTCCGATGCCGACGCCTTGCAAACCACCGCCGGCGTCATCGCCGTCGGCTGGCTGGTGGTGGAGGATCTACTCACCGTCATCGTGCTGGTGTTGCTGCCCGTGTTCGGAACGATGGATCGGGATGGCCCCGCCATGGACACCGTCTCGGCCACGGCTTCCGCCTTGGCGAGCGCGATACTCCGCCTCGCGGCCCTGGTGGGGGTGGTCTATCTCGCCGGGTCGCGGTTCATCCCCTGGGTGCTGATGCGGGTGGCCCGGCTGCGCTCGCGTGAATTGTTCACGCTCACAGTCCTGGTGTTTTCAGTCGCCGTCGCCGCAGGAACTTACGCGGCGTTCGGGGCATCCATGGCACTGGGGGCCTTCCTGGCCGGCATGGTGGTGGGCCAGTCGCCCGTCAGCCACCAGGCCGCCGCCGACGCGCTTCCCCTGCGCGATGCATTCGCCGTGCTGTTTTTTGTCTCCGTGGGCATGCTGTTCAATCCTTCGATCCTCATCAACCAGCCGTTCACCCTGCTGGCCATGGTGGCGGTCATCATCTTGGCCAAGCCTCTCATTGCCTTTTGCCTCGTGGTGCTTTTCGGGCAAACGGTCCCCACCGCGCTCACGGTGGGGCTCGGGTTGGGGCAGATTGGCGAGTTTTCCTTCATCCTTGCCGAATCTTCCCGCAGCTACGGACTCATCTCCGAGGAATCCGGCAGCCTGGTCGTGGCCGCCGCCATCGTGGCCATCACCATCAATCCTTTCCTGTTCAACGGGCGCCATAAATGCGAGGCGTGGCTGAAGCGTTCCCCCGTCCTGTGGGGCCTGCTCAACGCCAGGGCCGAGCGCCTGGTGGCCGAGGTCAACGCCATCGCCGCCACCGAGATGTCCTCTGGTTCGTCCGGCGACAAGGGTAACGCCATCGTCGTCGGTTACGGGCCGGTCGGCCGCGAAGTGGAAAAGTTGCTCCGTGGCGCCGGCCTAAACACCCTGGTCATCGACATGAACATGGACACGGTGCTGTCCATCACCGCCAATGGTGGCAGGGCGGTCTTCGGCGATGCCGCCAACCAGACCATCCTCGAGCTGGCCGGCGTCCGCGAGGCCTCCCACCTCATCCTCACGCTTCCCCAGCATTCCAACCGGGCAGCCATTGTCGCCATGGCCCGCGATTTGAACGCGGATATGCGGGTGTTTGTCAGGGCCCGCTACCTGCGCGAGCAAGGCGAGTTGGAACAGGTCGGTGCCACCGCGTGTATCTTCGAGGAGGCCGAGGCCGCGGTCGCCCTGGCCCGCATGGTGTTGGCCGATACCGGGGCCGGCGGTGAGGCCATCAACCGGGCCGTGCGCGATATCCGCATGCGCCTGATGCTCGAGAGCATGAGCTCACTGCGCAGCCAGCGTGTGCGACAGATCATGGTGCCATGGTCCTCCGTCCGAATCTTGGCCACCTCGTTCCCCATCGACCGGGTTCGCCGCCTGGTGGCCGAGCAGCACTATTCCAGATGGCCGGTGGTCGATTCCGAAACGTCCGAACCCATCGGCTACCTCCTGGTCAAGGATCTGGTGGGCCACGATTCCGATGGCGACTGGACCCGCCTCGTCCGGCCTCTGGGCTTCATGCCCTCCGACAATGACATCGAATCCGCTCTCAACCATTTTCAGCGGGAGGGCGCAACCATCTGCCTGGTGCGGGATGCCGATAGGATCCTGGGCCTGCTCACGCTGGAGGACATCCTCGAGCAGGTGGTCGGTCGCATCGAGGACGAATACCCCCACGCCCCGCAACTCACCCTGTCATCCGTTCTGGTCACCACCGAGCCTCTTCTGGACATTCAGGCTGAGCGTCCCGAGGAGGCCATTCGTCTGTTGGCCCGGTCCATACCGCCCGACCGTGTTCCGGTGGAAATCGACATTGGCGGCCTCGCGGTTGCGCGGGAAAAAGAGGCCACCACCGATATCGGCTTGGGCGTCGCGATTCCCCATGCTCGCTGTCCCAACCTGCAGTCGCCGGTTGTCGTTTTCGGTAGGACGGTCACAGGTATTCCGTTCCAGAAGGGCGTGGGTTGTGAGCCGGTTCGTTTGCTCTTCCTTCTGGTAACCCCCATGGAAAGGGCCGAGGCCCAGGTGCTCCTGCTTGGTCAATTGGCACTCTTTGCCGGCAACGCCGACACCCGCAAAAAACTGCTCGAAGCGCGCGATGTTGGGGAAGTATTGGGGCTTTTCGAAGGTTTTTCGCACGGTTGACGGCCCGGTGCAAATACCATGGAAGGCTTGCCCTGAAAGTTGCCAGGGTAATACTTCTGGTCTCTGACCCTAGGATGGGAATTCAATCAAGTCGCCGTTTTGATACACAGCCGGTGAACTATCCGCCCACCCGCTTGACCTGGTAGCCAAGCTTGGTCAGTTCCGCGATCACCCGCTCCCTGTTATCTCCCTGGATCTCGATCCTTCCATCCTTCACGGTTCCACCTGTGCCGCATTTGCTTTTCAGGGTGGCACCCAGTTCCTTGAGGGCCGATTCGGATAAAGGCGTGTCAAAGATGGTTGTCACACCTTTGCCGTGCCGGCCGGCGGTTTCCCGCCCCACTTTCAGCACCACTGGCTTGGGCGCAGCCGGCTTGGCCGGTGGGCCGGTTTTTTTTTTGTCCCCGGCAGGCCTAGCGCCGCCTCCCAGAAGCCGTGCCACAAGGTCCATCACCTGTTGGTCAATCAACCCCTCATCGCCCGCGCCAATCTGCCAATACTCTATGGTTTTCGCCGACTCACCCAGACGGGCCTCGCACGCCGGCTGGTCGCTAACCTGGTTCAGTGCCAGACATTTTCCCGCCGCCTGCAGGTTTTCCGGGCCGACCAGGGTGATCGACCTGGCGGCGGCCTCCCACGGCAAACCCATCATGCTGGCAATGGAGTTGAAACGCTCGGCGGTTTGGTTGCACAGCGAGGAATGACCGGTATCGAGAATTAGGAGCAGCTTTTTCACAGGGGAAGGCATGGTTTCTGAAGGTCTCAGGGCGAAATTATTGGGGATGGTCTACGGCAGGGGACGAACTTCGATCGTTTTGAATTCCACCGGGTCACGGTGCCCGCACAAGCCGATATGCCCTTCGGTCCGCAACAGGCCCGGATGCGGATCCTTCCGCATTTTCTTTTCCACCTTGCTCACATCGCCCGCCATGACCTGGGTGCCGTTCACTTTCACTGCAAGGGTGTGTCCCTTCACCCTGATTTCCATGGTGTTCCATTCACCTACCGGCTTTTGGTGCCCCTTTTCGGCGGCAATCAGGCCATAGGCCGATCCGTTCGCCTGCCGGGGGTCCAGCTTGGCGTATTTGGTGTGGGTGTCATCCAGCAGTTGGATCTCGCACATGCCATCCAGTGATCCGGTCCCGTGCCCTGGGTAGTGGACCGCGATCCCGTTGTTGCCGCCCGGTGGCAGCCTGTACACCACCCGAATCACGCAATCCTTCACCGCCTTGTCGGTGAAAAGCACGCCGCTTTTGCCTTTTTTGCAGGCGAGAATGCCATCCCGCACCTCGTAGGACCCGATCGCTCCCTTCCAGCCGGCAAAGTCCTTGCCGTTGAACAGGGATTCGTAGGCTGGTTCCTGCCCGGGCAGATTGCCATCGGCCAGAACCAGCCCCAGCAGAGCGATGGTGGAAATCCAAAACCGCATGACGGCGACCCTTGCAGCAAATCCTGACATGTATTTTTTCAGAATAAACTATACCCGGCTTGGGAGGCTGGAAGGTGCGGAAAAAAGATCTCCTCGTCCACACCCAACCAAAATTCATGGGCCAGCCTGTTGGGAATTGGCGCCGGAAAAGTTAAAATTGGGTCATGCTAGGACTATTCATGCTTGCACCCGCGCTGATGATTCCCTGCCAGCAGGGCAAGCCGGTCGATTTCAATCGGCAAATCCGGCCCCTTTTGTCCGACAAATGCTTTTCCTGCCACGGGCCCGATGCCCATTCCCGCAAGGCCGACCTGCGGCTCGATGTCGAGGCCCAAGCCCACGCATCCGGCGCCATCGTTCCCGGCAAGCCCGGCGAAAGCTCCCTGGTGGACCGCATTCACTCAACCGATTCCTCCAGGCAAATGCCGCCACCCAAAAGCGGCAAGGTGCTCACCCCGGCTGAAAAAGAACTGCTGGGCCAGTGGATAGGGCAGGGGGGCAAGTTTGCCGCCCATTGGGCCTATCAGCACCCCGTCCGGTCCAAGGTTCCCGCTGTCAGCGAGACCAATTGGCCGCGCAATCCCATCGACTCTTTCCTGCTGGCCCGCCTGGAACGCGAAAAAATCCGCCCGTCCTCGGATGCCGATCCCAGAACCCTCATCCGCCGCCTCCACCTCGATCTGACCGGATTGCTTCCCACGCCAAAGCAGGCGGCCGATTTTGTCGCCGATCCATCCGATGCGCGTTGGGCCGCTGAGGTGGACCGCCTCCTGGCGACCGATTCCCATGCCGAACGCATGGCCTCCTGGTGGCTGGACCTCGTCCGTTACGCCGATACCGTCGGTTACCACGGCGACCAGGAGCACGCCGCCTCTCCCTACCGCGACTGGGTGATTGATGCCTTCTCTAACAACATGCCTTTCAACCGGTTCACCACCGCGCAACTGGCCGGAGACCTGTTGCCCAATCCTTCCACGGAAGATCTCACCGCCACCTGCTACAACCGCCTGTTGCAAACTTCCCACGAGGGTGGCGTTCAGGCCCGGGAGTACCGCGCCATTTACGCCGCCGACCGCGTCCGCAACCTGTCGGTCGTCTGGATGGGGGCCACCATCGGGTGCGCCCAGTGCCACGATCACAAATACGACCCCTTCTCCCAGAAAGACTTCTACGCCCTCGCGGCCTGCTTCGCCGATATCGATGACGAAAAACACCTCCGCGGCGGCCTCGACCAGACCCCCACCCGCCGCGAGCCCGAAATTGAGGTTCATACCGCCCGCGAAAAGGCCAGGATCGAGGCATTGAAAGCTTTGGAAATCCAGGCCCGTTCCGCCAACCAGCCCGAAAAAGCCGCCACCCTGGAAAAGCGGCGCGAGGCCCTCCTGGCCAAAAAACGCCGCGTCATGGTCACCCGGTCCCTGGCCTCCCCACGCGAGGTGCGTGTGCTGCCCCGCGGCAACTGGCTCGATGATTCGGGCCCGCTGGTGCAGCCGGCCGTCCCGCAATCCCTCCGTGGATCAATTGACCTGCAACAACCTTTCACACGGCTGCGTCTGGCTGAATGGTTGTGCGATCCCAAGGGAGCCGGCCTGTTGACGGCCCGTATCCAGGTGAACCGCATCTGGGCCTTGTTTTTCGGTTCCGGACTTTCCCCCTCGCTGGAGGACCTGGGCGCCCAGGGTCAGCCCCCGTCTCATCCCGAATTGCTTGATTACCTGGCACTGGAACTGGTGGATAACGGCTGGAACCTGCGCCATGTGATCCGTCTCATCCTCACCAGCAGGGCCTACCGCCAAAGCTCGGCGGCCCGCCCCGAACTGGCTATGACCGATCCGGAAAACCGGCTCCTGGCAAGTCAGTCCCGCTGGCGTCCCTCCGCCGAGGCGACCCGCGACCTTCTGCTCCAAACTTCGGGTCTGTTGAATCCAGCCGTCGGTGGCCCTCCCGCTCGTCCCTACCAGCCCGAGGGGTACTACCAATACCTGAATTTTCCCAAACGCGATTACAAGGCCGATGCAGACTCCAACCAGTTCCGCCGCGGTGTCTATGTCCATTGGCAGCGTCAGTTCCTGCACCCCATGCTGCGCGCGCTCGAGGCCCCTTCGCGTGAGGAGTGCTCGGCCAGCCGGCCCGCTTCCACCACCCCTGTCTCGGCGCTGGCCCTTTTGAACGATCCCACCTGTGTCGAGGCCGCCCGTGTGCTGGCCACCAGGGCGGTCTCCGCTGGTATCGACGATACCCGCAGGCTTCATTTCCTGTTTGGCGAGGTGCTGCAACGCGTTCCGGCGGAAACGGAATCCAGGCGCTTGGCTGAACTCCTCGCGTTATCCCGGTCTCGTTACACGGCCGACCCCGCCGCAGCCAGAAAATTGGCGGGAATCGGTCTCACCCCGCTGCCCCCGCAATTGCGCGGGGAAAAAACCGTCGTCGATTTGGCATCCTGGACCATGGTGGCCAGGGCTGTGCTCAATCTCAATGAATCCCTCACCCGGGAGTGACCATGTCGCCATCCATGGACCATCCCGGCATTTCCAGCCGCAGAACATTTCTGCGTGTCGGTGGCTTGGGTCTGGGATTGGGCAACATGGCCCTTCGGTCGCTGCTGGCGGAGGATGCCGCCGGCGGGGGCATCCGCGTCGGCCCGCATCATGCACCCAGGGCCAGGCGTGTCATCCAGCTTTACATGTCGGGCGGCCCAAGCCACCTCGAAACCTTCGATTACAAACCCGGCCTCGACAAGCTCGATGGCCAACCGATGCCGGCCAGTTTTACCAACGGCCAGCCGATCGCCCAGTTGCAGGGCCAAGCCCTGAAGGTGCAGGGCCACCTCACACGGTTCAAACGGTACGGCCAATCCGGTCAGTGGATCAGCGATTTTCTGCCCTACCACGCCAGCATGGCCGACAAGATCACCATCCTCCGTGGCATGGTGACCGATCAAATCAACCACGATCCGGCCCACACGGTGATGAACACCGGTACCGCCATCAGCGGTCGCCCCAGTATGGGCAGTTGGATCACTTACGGATTGGGCAGCGAGGCGAGGGACCTGCCCGGGTTCGTGGTCATGGCCAGCTTCGCCGGCCGCAACCCCCAGCCCATTTCCCAGCGGATGTGGGGCAGCGGATTCCTGCCCACCCGGCACCAGGGGGTCGAGTTCAGGGCGCAGGGCGACCCGGTTCATTACCTCACCAATCCACCAGGCGTTTCCACTTCCCAGCAGCGCGAGTTGGTCGATGCCATCGGCGCGATCGACCTGGCCCGGGGTGGCCCTGATATCTCCAGCCGCGTGGCCGCCTACGAGATGGCGTTCCGCATGCAGGCCTCGGTGCCAGAGTTGATGGATCTCTCGGGAGAAACCCGCGAAACGCTCGATCTCTACGGTGCCAGGCCGGGCGACGGTTCCTTTGCCTCCAACTGCGTCACCGCCCGTAGGCTGGCTGAGCGCGGCGTGCGCTTCATCCAGCTTTACCACCGAGATTGGGATCACCACGGTGATCTGGTCAAGTTCATGAACATCTGCTGCGCCGCGACCGACCGGGCCGCCTGGGCCCTGGTGACCGATCTCGAGCGCCGTGGCATGCTCGATGAAACCCTGGTCATCTGGGGCGGCGAGTTCGGTCGCACACCCATGTTCCAGGGCAAGGGCGGCCCCGGCCGGGACCATCACATCCAGGGCTTTTCCATCTGGATGGCCGGTGGTGGCGTGAGGCCCGGCATGTCTTTCGGCGGTACCGATGAACTGGGCTACAAGTCGGTGGAGGGCGTCACCCGCGTGCGCGACCTGCACGCGACGGTTTTGCACCAGGTCGGCCTCAACCACGAGCGCCTCACCCACAAATACCAAGGGCTCGACGCCCGTCTCACCGGCGTCGAGCCCGCGCGTGTCATCCGCGAGATCTTGGCTTAGGAGGGCCCGATGGGCCACCTTCCCCTAGCCGGTCCGATCAACCTTGGGTTACTTCGCCTGGATGTCGTAGCACAAAAGCAAACCCTGGTCCCGGATGTACAACCTGCCGTTGGCGATCACCGGATGAGCCCATGCCGGTGAGTTGGTGCGGTCCGGTTGCTCCAAGCGCCCCTGCTCGATGTACTTCTCCTTGTTGGGCTCCACCAGCACCACGGTGCCGCTTTCTTGCCGGTAGTAGATTCGCCCGTCGGCCAGGGCGATCGAACCCTTGGCCACCTTGCGGTCCCCCCGCTTGTCCCAAAGCACCTTGCCGGTTTTGAAATCCAGGCAAATCAGCGCCCCGCCCTCGTTGCCGCCGTTGGCCCCGTACAGGCACCCGTCGGTGACCACCATGCCGCCATGGTGGTTTTGCATCTTGTTGGTGAAATACACTTCCTCAGCCTTGAACTTCCCGCCCGCCTCCTTGGTCACCTTGGCCAAACCGCCACCAGCGCCGTAGGCGGAGGCTGCGAAAACCATGCCGTCCTTGAATAGCGGCGAGGTGCAGGAGATGCCCATCCGGTTGGCCGGGGCGTTGTACCGCCACAACACTTTGCCATCCTTGGCCGAGACACCGATGAGAGCTTTTGCGGTCAATTGGATGTACTGCCGTTCCCCGTCAATCTCCGCGGGAATGGCCGAGGAGTACCCGGCCGCCGAGGATGCCCCAAATCGGCCGAAACCACCCCGCCCCGGAGGCATTGGTGCCGGTGGTGCGGCGTCCCCTTCCTCCAGTTTGCTTTCCCAGACCGTCTCGCCGGTCAATTTGTTCAGGGCCACCAGGGTGGTCTTGTTGCCCCCCGGGGTGCAGATCACCTTGTCTCCGTCCACCAACGGTGATTCCCGGTAGCTCCACATCGGGATCGCGCCGCCAAAGTCCTTCACCAGGTTCTTCTGCCAGAGCACCTTCCCGCTCTCGCTGTTCAGGCAGGCCAGGTTGCCCCCCATGCCCAGCACATAAATCCGGTCCCCATCCACCGTCGGCGTGCACCCCGGCCCCTCCTTGGACTGGGGCATCCGCTGGCTATGCGTCTCGCCTAGGGGGGTGGACCAAATCTCCTTGCCATCCTTTTCCGAAAGGGCCCACACCAGATCCTTTTGGTCCCGGCTGCCCATGCCAAAAATCTTGCCACCCGCGATCGATGGGGCGCTGTCTCCCCCACCCAGTTTTTCAACCCGCCATTTCAGGGCAGGGCCACCTTCGGGCCACTTTTGCAGCAATCCCTTTTCCCCGGAGGTCCCATCCCGATTCGCCCCGTTCCAGTGGGGCCAGTCATCGGCAAGCAGGTGGGAAGACACCGGCGCCAAAAATAACGCCGCGGCCGCCAGCCCGGCGCGCGCAATGGTTGCTGGTCGATGAAAACGGGTCATGGGTAAATTCCTGGGAAGAAAACCGTCTGCCCCGTGCGATGGCCTGAGGCGCTTCTGAAACCCAATGATATCCCGATCTCCAACGGAGAGATGAAAGATTGGTGATAACTGCCCGCTCACCCCTGATGAATGTTCTCCTTGGGCTCGAATGCGGGCAGGTAGATCTTCCACCAGATGGCTGCAAGCCGCAGGCCGAACACTGTGAAAATGGCCAGCAATCGAAGCAGGTTGCTTTCCACAATCCCCCGCAGGCCCACAAACACGGCGGCACCCGCCAGGGAGGCGGTGGCATACAGGTAGATCTGCCGACGGAATACCATCGGGATCTCGCCCACCAGCGTGTCGCGGATCATTCCGCCCGCCGTCCCGGTGATCACACCCATGGCCATTCCCACCACCGGCGGTACACCGGCAGATATCGCCTTCTCCGTTCCCACCAGCGTGAACAGCGCCAGGCTGGCCGCGTCGGCCAGTTGCAGCGCCCCGTCCGCCAGGGGGGAAAGGCTCGTCCAGAATCGGGCGATGAAAAAAGTGGCTAGCGCGCACAAGGTTGCCGTTACCACATAGCTGGAATCATCCACCCAAAAGACCGGCCGCAAATCAAGAATCGTGTCGCGCAGCGTTCCACCCCCCAGGGCGGTCACCAGCGCCAGCACCACCACGCCGAACAGGTCCACCCGTTTGCCGCGGGCCGACAGCACGCCCGATATCGCCGAGACGCAGGTCGCCAGATGTTCCAGAAAATACTGCATGTCGCATCCGGTGGGACAGGGGGACCCGGTCAGCCCAAAAGTCCGGCTCCCTCGAACAGCTCCCATGCCAGGTAGCCGCCAGACAGGTTCACCACATCACGCCCGGCCGCCAGCAGGATGCGCGTGGCAAGATAGCCTCGCATCCCCACCTGGCAGTTCACCGCGATCCGCCCGGGAGGCACATCGCCCAGCCGGCCCCGCAGCTCATCCACCGGAATATTGATCGCCCCTGGCAGGTGGCCCCGGGCGAATTCATCCGCCCCCCGCACATCCACCACCGCCTGGATGTCGCCCGATTGTTGCTGACGAACCAGTTCGCCCACCGTCACCTGCGGCTGGTCACCGCGCAGTATTCCCGAACAAATAAACCCCGCCATGTTCACGGGATCCTTGGCCGAGCCATAAGGGGGCGCGTAGCACAACTCCGCCTCCTCCAGGTCGTACACGGTCATCTTCCCTTGGATGGCCATGGCTAGGACATCAATCCGCTTGTCCACGCCGTCGCCCCCCACCGCTTGTGCACCCAGCACCCTGCCATCGTTGGGGGCAAACAATACCTTCAGGCTCATCTGCCGGGCGCCCGGATAATAGCCGGCGTGGTTGGCCGGGTGCAGATAGGCCGCCCGGTGCGGAATGTTGCACCGATTCAGGGTTTTTTCAGAGGCACCCGTGCAGGCCGCGGTCAGGTCGAACAACCGCACAATGGCCGTGCCTTGCGTGCCACGGTAACTGGTCGCGCGGCCAAAAATATGATCCGCGGCGATTCGTCCCTGCCGGTTGGCCGGCCCGCCCAGGGGCACCACGCCACCCAGGCCCGTGACGATGTCTTGGATTTCCACCACATCCCCCGCGGCGTAGATGTCGGGGTCCGAGGTTTGCATATGCCGGTTCACGCGGATGGCCCCGCGCACCCCCAGCTCCAGCCCGGCTTCCCCAGCCAAATGGCTCTCGGGCTCCACGCCAATTCCCGCCAGGATCAAATCCGCGTCAAGAACCCTGCCATCTGCCAGTTGGGCCTGCAATGTGCCACCCGCGCCGGGGAGGATCCGTGCCACCTTGCCACCCAATATCAACTCCACCCCTTTGGCGCGTAGGGCCTTCACAAGCGGGGTGGTCATCTCGGGGTCAAAGGGCATCAGCAACTGGGCATTCCGCTCCACCACCGTCACCCCGATACCCCGGTGCGCCAGGTTTTCAGCCACCTCCAGCGAGATGAAACCGCCACCCATCAGCACCGCGTGCCGCACATCCTTCAGCCGGGCGAAGATCCGGTCGGTGTCCTCCAGCGTGCGCAGCGTGAAGACTCCCGGCAGGTCGCCACCAGGAACATCGGGCACCCGCGGCTTGGCGCCGGGCGAGAGGATCAACTTGTCATAAGTTTCAAAATATTCCCGGCTGGCGGCCCGGTCCCGAACCATCACCCTCTTGCCGGCGCGGTCGATCCGTGTCACCTCCGAGTGAGGTCGCGCGTCCAGCTTGTACCGCACCTTCAAACGCTCAAGCGGCGTCACTAGCAGTTTCGATCGCTGCTGAATCTCCCCGCCCAGGTAATAAGGCAGCCCGCAGTTGGCAAACGACAGGTCCGGCCCCCGCTCTAGGACCACGATTTCCGCATGCTCGTCCAGACGGCGGGCGCGGGCGGCGGCTGATGCCCCGCCAGCCACCCCGCCCACAATCACCAGTTTCATCGCCGGTTTCCTCAGGGCTGCTTGGCGGGTGCCGCCGCCTTGCCAAAGGTTTTTTCCATGGTGGGGTAGGGCGTCTTGACGGCATACACTTTCAGCCCGTCTTTTTCCAAAATGTTCGCCGCCTTCATGCAGCGCACGCCCGATTTGCAATGCAAGAAAACCACCTTGTCCCTCGGCAGGTCCTTCGTGGCGGCGGCCCGCCCCTTGGCGTCCACCCCCTCCAGGGAACTCAGCGGCACCGACTTGGCCAGTTTCAGGTGGCCATCTTCCCACTCGACTTCTTCGCGCACATCCACCAGCACCGCCTTGCCCGCCTGCACCTCAGCCTGGATTTGCGCCGGGGTCAGCTTGGTGTATTCGGCGGCAAATGCCGATCCCAAAATTGCGATTATCGTGCCGGCAAACAGTTTTCTCATGGCCAACCCTCCAAAAAATGATCAAAACCCGTGGCGAACACAGTCAATGAGCCCGGCCAGGCAGGCCCGGGCGGGGGAGTAGTAGCGGTGCCTGCCCTCTCGCGTCGCTACAAGCAGACCGCACCGTTCCAAAAGCCGCAGGTGGCCCGAGGTGACCGGCACCGTCAGCCCGCAGGTTTCCGCCAGGTCGCCCACCGTGATGGGCCCCCGCAGGATGGTCTCCACCATCCGCAACCGGGCAGGGTGAGCCAGCACCTTCAGGCACTCGGCCGCTTGCCGCAAACGGGATTCTGGAATTTGGGACACCTTCGCCATAGGTAAGACGATACTTCGTGAATTCTCGAAATGTCAATGCAAAAGGCAGGGGAATGGGCCTGCCTTTTGTGGACGATTTGCTTTTCTGGATAGTTCTCGAAGTATTCCGGCTTTCTTCGAGCTCTTCGCGACTTTGCGGTGAAAAAAATCAATCCTTGCTCTTCACTCCGCCTTCCCGCTCCCCTGCACCAGCTTCTGGTATCGGTCGATCCGGGCACCGCTGAAATTCTCCTCCTTGCCGTCAGGCCACCGCACGGTCACCCGGTCGATCTTGTCGCCGGTCCCCAAACCCACCACCAGGCGCCGGTCCGGGGAGCTGGCATAGCTGCCGCCACCCTTGGCGAACCGGAACTGCGACCTGCCGCCGGCCACCACCTCCACGCGTGCGCCGGTCACATCCCCCTTGTCCGGCTTGGCCAGTGAGAATCCGGCCCAGTGCAGGCCGTTGCTGCCGCAGGCGATGTTCTTCAGCACCGCCGCCGGCTCGTTCATGTTGGCCACCAACATGTCTGTGGCGCCGTCATTGTCCAGGTCGCCCAGGCACATGCCCCGCGACAGGTGGTCGGAGGAAAAATAGTCACCCCCACGGTCCGTCATCACCTTGAACTTGTCGGCGGTGTTTCGCAATAAAACGGGCTTCTGCTTGCGGCCCGTGGTGGTGGGGAACCGGATGGCGTGCCCGTTCACCACCACCAGATCCTCGTAACCGTGGTGATCAATATCCACAAAACCGGTGCCCCAACCCACATATTTCTGACCGATCGCCGCGATGCCCGATCCCGGTGTCTGGAACAGGAAGGAGGCCTCCTTGTTCTTGGAGAGGTTGCGGTACAACGCGTGCAACTCGTTCTCGTAATTGGTCACCCAAATGGCGGGCAGACCGCTGCCGTCCAGGTCGCCCATGTCCACGCCCATGCTGCCATTGGCCGACCCGTTGCCGTCGCGGGCCACCCCGGCGATCACGCCCAGTTCTTCCAGCTTGATTTGCCCCGGGGTGGATCGGTTCACATACAGGTAGTTGTCCACCGTGTCGTTGCCCACATAAATGTCCGGCTTCCCGTCCCCGTTCACATCGGCGGCCACCACGCCCAGGCCCTTGCCCCGGTCGCCGCCATCCGGCAATCCGGCTTCCTTGCCCATCTCACGGAATTTTCCGCCTCCCAGATTGTGGAAGACAAGGTGCCGCAGCCCGAAAAAGTTCTTGGGCGGGCACACATCGGGCGTCTTGCCGTCGTAATTGCAGGGCGGGTTCTTGGCGAACGACCAGTCCACATATTGGCACACATACAGGTCGGGCAGGCTGTCCCCGTCCAGATCGGCCCAGGCGGCGCTGGTGGCCCAGGTCACACCCTGCCCCATCCCCGCCGCGGCGGTCACATCGGTGAACTTCCGTCCGCCCTTTCCGTCACTCTCATTGTGCAGCAAGGCCACCTGCCGCCAGCCGGTCACAAGCAGGTCAACCCAGCCGTCCTTGTCATAGTCACAAGCGGCTCCTGCGTGGCTGTAAAACCACGGTGCACCGCCGGCCAGTTTGCCAAGCCCGGCCTTTTCCGTCATATCTTCAAACTTGAACCCGCCCAGATTGCGAAACAGCTTGCCGGTCCGGCCCAAAATGTCCTGGTTGTCCTTGCCGCCAAAATACCCTCCGCCCGGAAAATACAAATCCAGTAGTCCGTCCCCGTCATAATCCAGTTCCGCCAGTCCACCCCCCAAAGATTCCAAAATGCTCAGGTGTGGCGGCTTCACTTCCTCGCCGTTGTCGTACACGCTGCGGAGGCCGCTTGCCGCGGTCACATCCTCAAACAGTGGACCTTTTGGCAGCGGGTCCGGCCCGCTGGAGGTTCCTTCCTTTTTGGCGGTTTTCTCCACCACCGCGGGCTTGGCCTCCGGGGCCTTGCTCCCGCACCCCGCGAGGATGGGCAGCCCCGTGGCGAAACCTGCAACCATCAGAAGAAATCGATTCCGAGCTGAAATAACCGTCATATATCGCTCCATGCCATCATGGGTTTTTGGTGCCGGCGTTGACCTGCTTTTGATGGTAGGCGGCCCTGATGGAATCCCCTTTTTTGGTGAAATGTTCGGCCAGGGCGATGTGGGCCAATTGGCACCGGCTGTCCCGTTCAAGGGATTTGTCCAGCCAGTACAGTGCCTGCGGTTCCTGCCCCAGTTCCAAAAGCATCTTGCCGATCCGCGCCACGGAATCCGCGTCAGTCGAGGGGGTTCTGGCCTCGGCCTGAAGAAGGTCGTTTGCTTCCTTCAGCATCTGGTTTTGCCGCTCGTATTCCTTGAGCTCAGCCTCGGCCTCCACGCGTTTTCCCGCCAGCCTGAGCGCGCTCACTAGCAAAAAACGTGCTTCGGTGTCTCCAGGGTCGCGTTTCAGCAAACGGTTCAGCAGTTCCACGGCCGGACCGGCCTGGCCGCCCTCCACATCCAGCTTGGCCAGGTGCAGCAACAAAGGCCCATCATCCGGAAGATCCTTGCGCGCCCTTTCCAAAAGCGGCCTGGCCTCCTCCGGTTTCCCCTCCAGATACCGGCATTGGCCTAGTCGGGCCAACACTTGCGGGTTGTCCGGCCTCTGTTTGAGAAGTTGCTCCAGGTGGGGCAAGGCCTCGTCCGGCTTTTTGTCTTCCAGCAGCATCTCCGCCACCCGGATTCGGGCGTTGAACATTTCCGGATCCAGCTCAAGTGCCTTGCGATAATCCTCCATGGCGCCTTTGGCCTGGTTCAACCGTTCCAAAACCCAGCCACGCCAGAAGTAGGGGATGGCCTGGTCGGGAACCAGTTCAATCCATCGCACCAGCGTGCTGTAGGCCGGCCCGTAACGCAGGTCACGAATGTAGGCCGCCGCCAGCGTCTCCAGAATGGCTGGTGATTCGGGATCTCCATTGGACAAATAGGTGGCGAGGGCCACCGCCGGTTCATCGGTGTCGCCGTTGGTGAGCCTTAGAAGCAGGTACTCCAGTTGCAGCCGGTCGGTGGCCCCTCCAGCCAGCTTTTGGGCGGCCTGAAGCCTTTTTTCCGCTTCCCCCGGTTCCCGCACCATGCGGGATGCCCTCGCCAACATCCGTTGAACCTCGGGGCTCCGGGACCATAGCTTTTCACACCACAAGAGGCGGGCCTTGGCCTCCCTCGGTTTGCTGTTTCCCAGTTCCCATATTGCCTGGCGCCATTGGTATTCAAACCAACCATACCCCAGACCGGACAAAACGAAAATGCCCGCGATGGTCCAGAGAATCCATCGGGGGCGTCTAAGCATTCGGGTTGCCGGGCTTCGAGGCCCATCCAAGGGCTCGCTCATCGGGTGGTTCCGACCAGGATGCGGGTTCCCATGGTACTACGCCGGTTCACCGGAGGTGGTTTTCAAAAGGGGGTAAGGACAAAAGTCACGGCCTGGTCCCGTCCTGCACAACGGGAATCCAGGCCGCTATTTCTACCCGAATCGCAATCAATCAATCGGTCAGGTCAAAGTTCTGCTCGTTCTTGCCCCGCTTCAGGGTGACCTTCAAGCCAGAAGATTCCTTCTTGCCGTACTTCTTTGGAATTTCGGTGTAGGTGGCCTTCACCACGTTGGCGGTTTGGGGCACGGGGCTCGAGGCCATTTTCTTACCCTTGCTCGCGCCGTAGGTAGTGGGGGTGTTGCCTTTGGCGCTGTCGGTTTCAATCGTCACCGCGAAGTCGCCTTCTGCCAGGTCGGTGCCATTGAAGGTGCCATCCGGGTTCAAATTGATGGAAGCCCGTGAACCTTCCGCCGGGCCGTCTTTTTCAAGCTTCACTGTGCCGCCACCGACGGGTTGCCCCTTGTAGGTCACCTTGCCGGAAAAATTGGCCGGAGCATTCGGGTTGCCACCAGAGCAACCCAAGGCGCCCACTGTGGCAATTAGGCCAAAAAAACCAAAAAGACGGATGGTGTTCTTCATCAGGCTGACTCCGCATCCAGAGAGGATGGATTAAGGAAAAATACCAATGTCTTGGTAACAAGTACCCTGAAATTGTAGGCCATTAGCCATGGACTGCCATGGGTAAAAAAATTCCCCGGAGAAATTTCTCCGGGGAATATAGGGATTGATATCTATCGAAAATCACCAGTCAGGGCCCATGGGCAGGTCGTCGTTGCGCATAAAGGCACGGCCCAGTGTAACGACTGATATCGAGGCGTTCACACCACGAACCGAACCATCCAGCATCACCACCTGCATCACGCCACCGGAAAGGGTCTGCAACCGGGTGGGGTCACACACCTTGGGGCCCGGCTGGATTTGGGGCGAGGTGAAGAAGGCGGTGGGGTAGTTGGCGGGGGGAGTCGGGTCATAGCCGCCGGGGATGGAGGCGTGGTAGCTGGGGGTGAACCACACATTGGCGGTGTACTTCTGGGCGATGGGGCCGGCATTCTGGCCGTCCTCGCCCCAAATCCGCTCCACGTATCCGGTGCCCGTAGGGGCAGCAGGGTCGCCACAGATGGCAGGACGCTCGACATAGGCGATGGTGTTGGAGGTGCCATCGGGGAAAGAGGCTGGGATGCGGGCCTTACCGCCGATCTGCCAGTCTTCACCCCAGCCACCGCCAAAAGCGTGCCAGTTGGCGGAATAGCTGGTGGCACCGCGACCACCCCAGGTCAGGCCATCGGCCGGCAGGCTGGAGTCGTTGGGAGCCATGAAAGTCTTCACGGGTGTGTTCAGGTTCCAGGAGTGCGACGGCTGGCCGCCGTTGGCGTTCACCTGGGTGGAGTTATAGAGGTTGTTTTGCTCGATAAACGGCAGCAGGAAGTACTGCTGGGTTCCGAAGGCGGCGGGGATGCGCTTGTTGTTCCAGTCATCACCGTTGCCGGTGGTGGGGAAGCAACCATGAACTGTCGGCAACTTGTTGTTGGTGTCGTGGCAGTTGTGCAGGGCGATACCGATCTGCTTGAGGTTGTTGGAGCTGGACATGCGGTTGGCCGCTTCGCGCACTTTTTGCACGGCGGGAACCAGCAAGCCGACCAGCACGGCGATGATGGCGATCACCACGAGCAGTTCAATCAGCGTGAAACCACGCCGATACCGCCCGGAGAGGAAACGAATCATGAACAATCCCTCCATGGGAGATGACTCAAAAAAAGAACCATTATCTTTTTCGCAATCTAAAGCTGTCTGGTCAACTTAAAAGGTTTATTTTTAATTACTTAGATATTAATTAACATTAACTAATTAGCTATTGGTTAAAATTTTTAAATAGTTGGTATTATTTTAATTAATTAAAGAGTAAAGGCAAAAATCAAAGAGCTCCGGCCCATCGGGCCGGAGCTCTTTGATTTTTCGTCCGTTTGGACTTTTAGATCACCAATCGGGACCCATGGGCAGGTCGTCGTTGCGCATGAAGGCGCGGCCGAGTGTGACGACTGAAATCGAGGCGTTCACACCACGAACCGAACCATCCAGCATCACCACC